>LAHS01000758.1_pt1 | contig 50131 bp, 44 predicted proteins | sample 329651 | NCBI WGS metagenome assembly LAHS01 (sample SAMN03275699, study PRJNA271635) | activated sludge metagenome | isolation source: sample C-1 Sludge from hydrolytic chamber (first chamber) of Anaerobic...
AGGAGGGGATGATAAAAGGGGAGCCTACCCGCACAGTCCTTACCTGCGCATGAGGTACTTCCGTTCCTCTGGTGGGAACTTCTCGATGGCGTAACGCAGCATGGTGCGCGGCATGATGAGGCGGTTGGTGTCTACAAAAGCAAACAAACGGCGGCTGTCGCGCTTGCCTGCTTCGCGCAACATCCAGCCCGTTGCCTTCTGCATCAAGTCGTGTGGATGGCTCATCAGCAGCGTGGCCAGCTCGTAGGTGTCGTCGAGTTGCCCCTGCCGTATCAGCGTTATGGTGCTTACTACGGCTATGCGCTGCTCCCACAGCAGGCTGCTCTGGGCCAAATGGTAGAGGAGCGAGCGCTCCCGGTCTGCCAAGTACTCGCCTACGATGGTAGGTGCAGAGAGGTCGACCAAGTCCCAGTTGTTGATGCGCGACGTGTGGTTGAGGTAGAATAGCAGAACTTCGCGACGCCGTTCGGTGCTCGCCCGGTGGCATTGCAGCACCAGAATGAGCAGCGCGCAGAGGCGTGCTTCGTGCCAGGGCGAGGCCATCAGCTCGTCAAGTACCTGCCCGGTGGCGCCTTTGTGCGCCTTGGCTACGGTGCGTACAAGGGGCACCGTAACGCCTATAAACCTGTCACCTTCGCCGTACTGGCCCTTGCCGGTCTTGAAAAACCGCGGCAGCATGCGCTTCTTCTCGTCCGTGGCGAGCGCTTCCAGCTCGCGTATAATGTTCTCGGTTTCCTTTTCCATGCGTTTGTTTCCGTTTAGTCGGCTAAGTTACACAAAGATTTCGGGCAGGCCATCAGGCGCCCGATGTTTTAGGATAGTTTTGCATACATCGGATTAATTGCGTACCTTTGCATCATGAATGTGAACGAGCTGAAAGACAAACGGATAGCTGTGCTGCTCTCGGGCGGCGTAGACAGCAGTGTGGTGGTGTACGAGCTGGTCCGGCTCGGACTGCAACCGGACTGCTTCTATATCAAGATAGGCCCCGAAGAAGAGGAGGGGTGGGACTGCTCCAGCGAAGAAGATCTGGAGATGGCCACGGCTGTTGCGGCCAAATACAGCTGCAAGCTGCAGGTTGTTGACTGTCACAAGGAGTATTGGGAGCAAGTAACAAAGTACACCATGGACAAGGTGAAGGCCGGCTTTACGCCCAACCCCGACGTGATGTGCAACCGATTGATTAAGTTCGGAGCCTTTGACGAGAAGATGGGGCACGCCTACGACCTCATTGCTACGGGCCACTATGCCCAGACGGAGTGGCTGGAAGGGCGCAAATGGCTTACCACCAGCCCCGACCCCGTGAAGGACCAGACCGACTTCCTGGCCCAGATTTACGACTGGCAGCTGCGCAAGGCGCTCTTTCCCATTGGCCACATGATGAAGGAAGAGGTGCGTGCAATAGCCGAGAGCGAGCATCTGGTGAACGCGAAGCGCAAGGACAGCCAGGGCATCTGCTTCCTCGGACAGATTGACTACAATGAGTATCTGCGCCGATATGTGGGCGAACAGACGGGCGACATTATCGAACTGGAGACCGGAAAGAAGATAGGAGAGCACCGTGGACTGTGGTTCCACACTATTGGTCAGCGCAAGGGGCTGGGCTTAGGCGGTGGTCCGTGGTTCGTGGTGAAGAAGGACGTGGCGGCCAACGTGCTCTACGTGAGCCACGGCTACGACCCTGAAACGGCTTATAAAAAGGATTTCAGGATACACGACCTGCACTGGCTAACGGCTGCACCGCAGCAGGTTGCGGGCTCTCTCCTCCCTTCGGCAAGTGCGGAAGGGGTGCAGCAGGGCTGGATTCCCATCACTTTCAAGATACGGCACACGCCAGAATTCCACCCCGGATATCTGGAACTGGGTGCTACGGAGGCCCTTGTGCACTCGGCCGACAAGATACACGGCGTGGCTCCGGGGCAGTTCTGCGTTATCTACGACGAGCATCACCACCGCTGTTTCGGCTCGGCAGAGATAACGGTGTAATGGTTTTGCTGCTTTGTTCGCAAGAAGTTAAAGCCAAGTGATTAGAAGTTAAGGAAGATAAAGTAGTTATCGCTCACTCCGTTCGCTCGGAAGTTAAAGCCAATTGATTAGAAGCAATTAGCTTGCTGACATTCGGCTATAACTTCTTTATCTACCTTAACTTCTTTAACTTCTATAAGCCCATCAGATAATAAGCGGCAATAAGCTGCAGCAACAGTAAGCAGGGAACGCCGTACTTGAACTTGAGATGAAGCGTTTTGTGGTGGAACGTGCGCATGGCAAGCAGTGCACCGGCTGAGCCTCCGACAGCAGCAAGGCCCAGCAAGGTGGCTTCGGGCACGCGCCAAGCATGCCGTTTGGCTTTCAGCTTGTCGATGCCGTAAAGGGCGAAGGTAAACAGGTTGACGGCTGCAAGGTATATTATCAGAGCTTTCATGTTGCGGGTAATGGGGTGTTGTCTGTGCAATGGATATATTAAAGAGGTACTATCGGGAGCGTAAAAGCATCGTTGCGGGCGGGCGCTGCATGGGTGCAGCGGTTATTTCTGCCCGCTTCCGGCTGCTTCCTTTTGCCGTTTCAGCTCCTCTTGGGTCTTCTTGTAGGCGTTGATAATGGGGTCTTCATCGTATGTATCCATCTTTTTAAAAGCCTTCTCCAGTTCCTTTCGCTGCCGTGCATGCCTGCGCGCCCTGCCGTCGAAGAGGCTGAAGAAGTCGAAACTGTAGCCACTCGGCTGCGGTACTGATGTGGCCGCAGCTTTCGTCCATTGGTTTACGCTCTCGTTGAGCCGCTTCGACAGGTCGCTTCCATATACCACCACCTCGCTCAACCGGTGGGCATTGGGCAGCAGGGGAATGGAGTCTGTGACGAGCTTACGGGGCAATCGGGCGGCCAGGAAGCCCGGCTTGCTCACCACGAGCGTGTCGAATTGTTCGGGCAGCGAGCACCTGCCAAGGTAGTTGGTGGTATCGGTATGGTTCGTGTTGGTCCATATCCTGACGCCTCGCAGGGGCGTTTTGGTATCCAGATTGTAGACAACAATGCTCCGTTGGGCATGCAACGAGAGTGCCGATAGCGTGAAGAAAAGACAGAACAGCAGTCTTTGCATGGCTTTTTGTTGCAAAGATAAAGTTCTCATTGATACGCAGTGAGGCCCTTTATCATTTTTTATCATAAAAAAGCCTTATTCGTTCAGGCTCTCTTTTATGAGCGTTTGCCAGCGATTACAGAGGCTGCGCATGGTGGGCAGAACGATGTCGGCCCCCTCTTGGAGCAACGTTTCGTCAGTCAGTGGACCGCTGTTAACGGCAATGGTGAAGCAACCTGCCGCCTTTCCGGCACGCACTCCGAGCGGTGCGTTCTCAATGACAATGCCCTCCCAGGGTTTCAGATTGCCAGCAAACTGCAGCCCCTTGAGGTATGGGTCGGGTGCAGGTTTGCCGTGTTCTACGTTGTAGGCCGTCACGATATGCCCCTCTACGATGAACTCACCGAAGTCTTCCATCAGCCGTTTGATGAGCGGCCGCTGTCCTGATCCTGTCACGATGCCTATCTGCATGCCCGCTTTGCGGATGCGCTGCATGATATCAATGACGCCGTCGAATACAGGCGCCGTGGGCATCTCATGGAAGAGACGCGTCTTCTCGTCGTACATGGCCTGCGCCTCGGCCTCTGTAAGCTCCTTGCCGAGCTGCTGCCGGGCCAGCATACGGATGGTGTCAACGCCTTTCATGCCCTCGGTGGCGTAGGCATCGGCAGCCTCCATGCGGATGCCGAACTCCGACATGGACCGTTGCCAGGCTATTGCGTGGCTCGGCATGGAGTCGTAAAGCACGCCGTCCATATCGAACAGCACGCACCGAGGGGTGAAGACAGCCCCCTGCCGGTGGCTTTCGGCCAGCCTGGTGTTGTACTTCCGGATTGCTTCTTGAATGTGATAATCCATAAAAATAACTAAAGAGTGGGTGCGATTGCTGTCGCACCCACTTGATGGTTCATTGCCCCTGCAGCCTTCGCGATGACGGTGCAGGGGTTCATCGGCGTCATTGTTCGTTGGCGAGGCGCTCCTTGATGGCCTTGCTGTCGGCCTCGTAGCCCGGCTTGTCGAGCAGGGCAAACATGTTCTTCTTATACGCCTCCACGCCTGGTTGGTTGAAGGGGTTCACCTCTTCCACCAGTCCACTGATGCCGCAGGCCTTCTCGAAGAAGTAAATCAGCTGTCCGATGTAGTATTCGTTGAGGCGAGGAACGCTGATGCGGATATTGGGCACGCCGCCATCTACATGTGCCAGGCGGGTTCCGAGCTCTGCCATTTTGTTCACGTCGTCCACCCGCTTGCCTGCAAGGAAGTTCAACCCGTCGAGGTTCTCCTCATCAGCAGGGAAGTCGAGTTCACGTTCCGGCGTCTCTACACTTATCACTGTTTCGAAGATAGAGCGCTCTCCGTCCTGTATCCATTGGCCCATCGAGTGCAGATCTGTTGTGAAGTCGCAGGCTGCGGGGAATATTCCTTTGTGGTCTTTGCCCTCACTTTCTCCGTACAGTTGTTTCCACCATTCGGCTATGAAGTGCAGTTTGGGCTGGAAGTTGGCTATGATTTCAATCTTTTTTCCGGCCTGCGTGTACAGCGCCTGACGCACGGCAGCGTACTGTGCGGCCAGGTTCTGTGCGAAGGGAACATGCACCCCGGTGGCCTGCTCCATGTCGGCAGCACCCTGAACAAGGGCCTTGATGTCGAAACCTGCACAGGCTATAGGCAGCAGACCCACGGGAGTGAGCACGGAGAAGCGGCCTCCCACGTTGTCGGGAATGATGAAGGTCTTGTATCCTTCCTTATCAGCAGCGGCGCGGGCAGCACCCTTGTGGGCATCCGTTACGGCCACAATAACGTCCTTGGCCTCTGCTTTGCCGCGCTGGGCTTCGCACTGTTTCTTCAGCAAACGGAAGGTGAGGGCGGTCTCGGTGGTAGTACCTGACTTGGAAATGTTGATGACTCCGAACCTTTTATCCTTGAGATAGTCGGTCAGCTCGGCCAGGTAATCCTCGCCGATGTTGTTGCCGGCGAAGACGATAACAGGGTTCTTCTTGTCCTGAATGAGCCAGGCGAAGCTGTTGCCCAGAGCCTCAATGACGGCGCGCGCACCGAGATAGCTGCCGCCGATGCCTGCTACAACCACCACGTCGCACTGCCGGCGCAGCGTATCGGCACAGGCCTGAACCTCGTCGAGGAATGCAGGCGTGACGGAAGACGGCAGGTGCAGCCATCCCAGAAAATCGTTACCGGCGCATGTTCCGTTCTCAAGAGCTTCCTGTGCAGCCTGAACCTGAGGCTCCAGGGCCTCTACTGCACCGGCTCCGAGGAACTGTGCAGCCTTACTGATGTCAAGTGAAATCGTTTTCATTGCTTATCTAAATGAATCTGTTAATAATTTAATTTCAATCTGTGGGTTGATGCTTTCGTAGAGAATATTGTACATGGCATCGAGTATAGGCATGTTGATATGCAGGTGGCTGTTTATCTCTCTCATGCACTTAGTGCCGTAGTAGCCCTCTGCTATCATCTGCATTTCCATCTGAGCGCTCTTTACCGAGTAGCCTCTTCCTATCATGGTGCCGAACGTGCGGTTACGACTGAAGTTGGAATAGCCCGTTACGAGCAGGTCGCCAAGGTAGACACTGTCGTACACGTTGCGTGCTATGGGGTGGATGGCGGTAAGGAACCGGCTCATTTCCTGTACGGCATTGGCCATCAGAACGGCCTGGAAGTTGTCGCCGTATTTAAGTCCGGAGCAGATACCTGCCGCTATCGCGTACACGTTCTTCAGTACCGAAGCGTACTCTATGCCCACAACATCGGCCGAAATCTTGGTCTTGATGTACTCTGAAGCCAGTGTCTCGGTAAAGGCGCGGGCCTTTTCGGTATCCCTGCAGCCTATCGTGAGGTAGCTCAACCGCTCGAGTGCAACTTCCTCGGCATGCGAAGGGCCGCCGATGCAGGCCAGGTTCTCGTAGGGAACGTGGTACACCTCGTGGAAATACTCGGAGCAAACAAGGTTCTCGTCGGGCACAATTCCCTTGATGGCTGTTACGATAAACTTGTCTCGCAGCCTTACCTTGAGCTTCTTGAGGTGGCTCTTCAGGTAGGGCGAAGGTGTTACGAAAACCAGCGTGTCGTAGGCTTCGGCTATCTTGTTGATGTCCGGTGAGAAGAAAATCTCACCCGTATCGAAATGCACACCCGTAAGGTAAGCCGGGTTGTGGCCCATCCGCAGGAAGTCTGCTATGCGGTCTTCGCGGCGCATGTACCAGCCTATGTGGTGCCGGTGTTGCACCACTATCTTGGCTATAGCTGTTGCCCAGCTGCCGCTGCCTATGATTGCAGTCCTGCCGATGTTGTACATTCTTGTGTCTCCTTCAGTCGTCCGGGGCCCTGCGTGTTATGCGTTGGCCTTGTCAATCCAGCCCTGTATCTCCTCTACACCAGGTTTCTCGAACTCCAACTTGTACTTCTTGTGTATCTCGCCGAGCTTTTGTTGCAGCCCTTGGGCCTTCTCCTCCTTGATATCCGATGTGAGATTGAAGCCTGCCTTGCGCAGAACGTACACCTCGCCTTCGGCCACTCCCAGCTCTGCCCACTCCTTGATGCTGCTCTGCGGCATCTTGGCTTCGGGCTTGAGTTGGGGGAAGAGCATGATTTCCTGTATGTTCTCCTTGCCCGTCATGAGCATGACGAGGCGGTCGATGCCGATGCCGATGCCCGATGTTGGCGGCATGCCGTACTGCAACGAGCGTAGGAAGTCGTGGTCGATAATCATGGCCTCGTCGTCTCCTTTTGCCGCTAAATTCATCTGGTCCACAAATCGCTGCTCCTGGTCGATGGGGTCATTGAGCTCCGAATAGGCGTTGGCCAGCTCCTTACCGTTAACCATAAGCTCGAAACGCTCGGTGAGTCCGGGCTTTGAGCGGTGCATCTTGGTGAGCGGACTCATCTCTACGGGATAGTCGATGATGAACGTTGGCTGTATGAAAGTGCCCTCGCAGAACTCTCCGAATATCTCGTCTATGAGCTTGCCCTTGCCGAAGCTCTCGTCTATGGTTTCCATCTTGAGCTCGTCAACGGCAATGTGGCGTATCTCGTCTTCGGTCTTTCCGTCGAGATCGAAGCCCGTTTTCTCCTTGATGGCATCAAGAATAGGCAGGCGCCTGAAGGGAGCCTTGAAGCTCACAGCTTTGTCTCCAACCATTACCTCATCCGTTCCATTCACGGCGATGCAGATGGTTTCGAGCAGTTTCTCGGTGAGTTCCATCATCCAGTTGTAGTCCTTGTAGGGCACGTAGAGCTCTACACAGGTGAATTCGGGGTTGTGGAAGCGGTCCATACCCTCGTTGCGGAAGTTCTTGCCAATTTCGTACACGCCCTCGAAGCCGCCCACGATGAGCCGCTTGAGGTACAGCTCGGTGGCTATGCGCATGTACATGTCGGTGTTCAGTGCATTGAAGTGGGTGATGAAGGGGCGCGCACTGGCACCGCCGGCGATGCTCTGCAGGATGGGTGTTTCTACCTCCGTGTAGCCCGCCTGGTCAAAGAAATTGCGCATGGTGCGCAGCACCGTGGCCCGTTTCAGGAACGTTTCCTTCACTCCGTCGTTCACTATCAGGTCCACGTAGCGTTGCCTTGCGCGCTGTTCTGGGTCGTCGAACTTGTCATAAGCCACGCCGTCTTTGTACTTGACGACGGGCAGCGGCTTGATGCTTTTGCTCAGTAAGGTAAGCTGCTGCGCGTGAACGCTCACCTCGCCGGTTTGCGTCTTGAACACGAAACCTTTGATACCGATGATGTCACCGATATCGAGCAGCTTCTTGAATACCTTGTTGTAGAGGTCTTTATCTTCGCCCGGGCAGATGTCATCGCGTGTGATGTAGACCTGGATGCGCCCTTTGCTGTCCTGTATCTCGGCAAAGCTGGCCTTGCCCATGATGCGTCTACTCATCATGCGGCCTGCTATTACCACTTCTCTTTGCTCGTTCTCCTTGAATTCACGCTTGATATCGGCAGAGAAAGCGTTGGTAGGAAACGCTGCGGCAGGGTACGGATTGATGCCCATCTCACGCAGTTCCTGGAGACTCTGGCGGCGCCCAATCTCCTGTTCACTGAGTTCTAAAACATTCATGTCTGATATATATTCTTCTTTCTATACGATGCAAAGTTACGAAATTTATTTGAATGGCGGTTGCGTTTTTACATTTTTACGCAACCCGGAGGCGTTGATGTGCCTTTAAAAAGCATTCCGTGAGAGTGCGGCAAGGGGGTGGCAGGGGGCTTGAAGACATGCTCTGGGAACTTTTGACACTTGTCGCAAGGTTGTGTGACACCTGTCGAATGATTGTGCGACAAGTGTCGAAAGTTGCCCGAACGCACTTTCAGCACCGCCAAAGTTGAGAGGCGGCACCGCGAGAAAAGACGAGTAAATGTTGCCTGTGTAGCGGGTTTTGTGTAATTTTGCAGCTGATTTTGAAACAATCAACACAAAATGAATTACTTGGGCGAAATCATCTCTATCGGTGTATCTTTCTCCTGGACGCTTGCGGCCTTAGCAAGTGAGGTGGGAAGCAAGCACTTGGGCGTGTTTGTGATGAACGTGTGGCGCATGGCCTTGGCACTGCTTTTCTCGTGTTTGCTGTGCTGGTGGCTCATGGGTGACTTCCTGCCGGTGCACGCCGGCACGCGTGCATGGGTGTGGCTGCTGGCCTCCGGCGTGGTTGGTTACTTCTTCGGCGACTGGTGCCTCTTTAACAGTTACCTCACGATAGGCTCCCGTTACGGCCAGCTTTTTATGACTCTGGCGCCCATGTTCACCGCTCTCTTTGCCTGGGTGCTGATAGGGCAGACGCTCTCCTGGCACTCGCTGCTGGCCATGGCGGTAACGCTGCTGGGCATCGGCATCAGCGTTTTCTCGCACGGAGACCACAAGGCAAGCCTCTCCCTGCAGCTTCCGGCCAAGGGAATCATGTTCGGCATCGGCGCCGGACTGGGTCAAGGGCTGGGCCTGGTGTTGAGTAAGATAGGGTTGGATTATTATACTGCCAATGTTCCTGCGCATCTCCTGCCGCGCGTGGTCAACTATCTGCCGTTCTCGGCCAATTCCATTCGCTGCATGGCGGGGCTGTTCTGCTTCTCGTTGTGGCTGCTGGCACGGGGCGGATTTGCCGACCTCAGGCGCAGCGTTCACGACCGTCGCGGCCTGCTGGCCATGCTCATCGCCGTTTTCTCGGGGCCGTTCATCGGCGTTGCCTTTTCGCTCATGGCCGTTCAGTACACTGCAGCAGGCATCGCGTCAACGCTCATGGCCATGACGCCCATCATCATTCTGCTGCCTTCCAAGTGGATGTTTCACCAGCCCATTACGGCCAAGGTGGTTGCCGGAGCTGTGATTTCGTGCATCGGTGTCAGTCTTTTCTTCCTGCTGTAGGGATGGTGAAGACGAAATGCAGTCCGCCTTCGGGATTGTTGCTTACGCTGATTTGGCCCTTGTGAATGAGCACCGCGTTCTTTACAATGGCCAGTCCGAGTCCCGTTCCGCCCATTTTGCGGCTTCTGCCTTTATCGATACGGTAGAAACGTTCAAACAGTCGGGGCAGGTGCTCGTCCGGAACACCCACGCCGTTGTCCGAGAACGAGAAGTGCCACAGGCCGTTCTGCTCGTGTGCGGAGAGTGTGATGTCGGTTCCGGTGCCGGCGTACGCTATGGCGTTATCGGTCAGATTGCGGAACACGCTGTACAGTAACGAGCGGTTGCCCTGCACCACGAGGGTTGCCGGCAGCAGGTTGTGGAAGCGCATGTTGCGGCTTTCCAATTGCAAAGCCGTTTCTTTCTGGATGTCGTGTACGGTCTCGGCGATGTCTACCTGTTCAAAGTCTGTCATCTCCGGAGCATCGTCCATGCGGTTCAGTGTCGAGATGTCGCGCAGCAACGAAGTCAGTCGTTCGCTCTGGGCATAGCATCTTTGCAGGAATTGTGCCCTCGTAGGCTCGTCCATTTGCGGGTTCTCGGTGATGGTTTCCAGATATCCTTGTATGCTGGCCACGGGTGTTTTCAGCTCGTGGGCAATGTTCTGGGTGAGCTGCCGCTTCAGTATGTCCTGCTGTTGGCGGGTAGATTGCAGCCGTTTATACATCTTGATGATGCGTTCGGCTATTTCTCCTAACTCGTCATCGGGGAAGTCGGCCAGGTCTTCCGAGTCCAGGCTTTCGTTGTGGTCGGCCTTGTAGGCAAAGCTGCGCAGCTTTGCCAGGTTCCTTCCCAGCCGGTTGGTGAAGCGGTAAAGAATAAAAGTGAGGATGATGAAAGCTGCCAGCGTGAACCAGATAAAGTGCTGGTCGGCCTGTAAAGACTTGGAGAGGTTGTTGTCATAGGGCAGGGCACTCCTGATGATGAAGCCCTCCTGCGGGTACCAAGTTGCCGAGTAGAAGTATTCGCGCTTCAAGGTAGTGCTGTTGCGCTCCACGGTCGAGCCCCTTCCTGACCGCAAGGCCTGGACAACTTCTTTGCGGTTGGCGTGGTTGGAGATGTTGGCATAGTCCTTCCTGATATTGTCGAAGAACACGCTTCCATGCTTGTCGATGAGTGTTACCCTGATACCGTCGGCCTGATGGCGGCTTACGTAGCCGTTGAGTGTGGCCTCGTCGTGCCGTCCCTGGTAGCTCAGCCAGTCCTGCATCCTGTCGTTGTAGTTCTGCAGGCGGGCGTTGAGCGCGTCAATCTTGAATTGTTTTTCGCGTTTCTGCTGAAAAACAATGAAGACGGCGGCAAACACCAGGAACAGTGCCATTACGCTCAGGTAGAGCTGTTTGTCGACGGGAATCCTCTTCATGCGTCAAAGTAATAGCCGAAACCCAGCCGAGTGACGATGCACTTGGCAAATCGGCCAATCTTCTTCCTTAGTCTCGTGATGTTTACATCTACCGTGCGGTTGAGCACCAGCACGTCTTTAGGCCAGATGCGGTCTATGAGTTCCTGCCTCGAAAACACCTTGCCGCGCTCTTCGAGCAGCAGTTGCAGCAGCTCGAATTCGGTCTTCGTGAAGGGAATGTCGGTGCCGTCAATGCTCACGGTCTTCTTGTCAAGGTTCATTTCCAGCCCCTGATAGCTGAGTACATGTGGCTGTTCGGCGTCTTTCTCGGCACTCCGCCTGAGCACGGCCCTCACCCTCACCGTCATTTCACGGATGGAGAAAGGCTTGGCTATGTAGTCATCGGCCCCGAGATTGAAGCCGCGCACGGTGTCGTTCTCTGTGTCTCGAGCCGTGAGGAAGATGATGGGAATGGCGGCGGTGGCAGGGTTCGACTTCAGCTGTTGGGCCAAGTCGAAGCCCGACTTGCCGCCCATCATCACGTCGAGCAGCAGCAGGTCGTAGCCTGTTACGCCCATATTGAGCGCTTCTTCGGCCGAGTTGGCGGTGTCGACCTGATAACCGGCGGTTTCAAGATTGAACTTCAGAATCTCGCAAAGATCCTGTTCGTCGTCTACGACGAGTATTCTGTGAGGTTCGCTCATAGCTTATTGGTTTTCTGCTACAAAAATACAAATTAATTCCTTCATTCCTGTTGTCATGCTGCTATATTTTTCATTCCAGGAACTTTTTGGCTCCACGCAGCTGGTGGCGCATGTTGCTGAGCAGCTGCTGGCTTTCCTGCAGCAGGTTGAGATATACGAGCGAGAGTTGCAGATACTCGTTGCCGCGTGCCTGCTGCATGCGGTCAATGTGCCGTTTGCGTGTAAGACTCAGCTCATCTTTCAGCGAATCGGCGTCGGCCAGTATGTCCCGGTAGTGTTCAAAGCGGCCTGTCGAAATCATGTCGTTGGTTTGTTTCATCAGGTCATTGATGGTTCTGCGTATGGGTTCGTATTCTTCTTTCAGGCTGCGCGGTATGGGATTGAAGTTATTCTCTACGTGTTCCTGAATGGGTTCCAGCATTCTGATATTGCAATAGATGTACTGCGTGGCGGCGTTGATGCCGATGTGGAACCACGTGTTGCGCTCTATACCAATCTCAACGGGCACTTTTTTTAGTGCGATGAGTTCCTGCCGGCGCTCCTGCTTCAGTTCTTCTTTCTGCTTTTTCAGTTCCCTTTGCGCGTGGTGCAGCATGCGTGGCCTGTCATCAAAGAAGCCGTCAACAATCTGGTTGTACTGTTCCAGGGTGAACATGGTCATGAAACTCTGGGTGCGGCCCACGTGTTTGCGCAGCAGCTCCCATGCTATATCCGCATCGTGCGTACGCATCATGAGTTCCGAGAGACTCTTGTTACTGTCTTTCTTGCTGCGATTGAACTTGCGGGTTGAGCTGATGAGCTGGTAAACTACAAAGATCATGAAGGCTGCCTGCACAATGATGCCGCCGTAGTACATGGCCAGGCAAACGAGTGCACACGTAACAAAAGCCACGCCGGCCGTAATGAACCAGCCGCCGATGACGGCTATCACGCCCGTTACCCTGAACACGGCACTCTCCCGTCCCCAAGCTCTGTCGGCCAGTGAGCTACCCATGGCCACCATGAAAGTTACGTAGGTGGTAGAGAGCGGCAGCTTGTAATTGGTGCCCACGGTGATGAGCAGCGATGCGAGTACCAGGTTAACGGCGGCCCGCACCACGTCGAAGGCGGCTCCGTCGCTCAGTTCTGTGCCGCGACGGTTGAACCTGTAGTTAATCCAACGCTGGATGCCATCGGGCATGTAGCTTTCTATCGAGGAGGAAAGGTTCTGGAAGAAGCGCACCAGACTCCTTGCTGCTCTCGAGGAGCCGAACATCTCCGTGTGCTCATCCTGCCGCGAGAGGTCTACCGAAGTCTTGATAACATGCTGCGCTTTCTTGGACGTTGCCATGGCAACTATCATGATGATGCCGGCCAGCAGCAGGTAGAGGGGCGGTGTCTTGGCACTCTCCGCCAGGCTCGTCATCATGAAGCTGGTGGGCGTGGCGCCGGCACCATGGGCCGTGTAGTCCTGATAACTGTCCAGTCCTGCTAACGGAACGCCGATGAAGTTCACCAGGTCATTGCCCGCAAAGGCCATGGCCAGCGCGAAGGTACCCATGAGTACAATGAGCTTGAAGATGTTTACGCGCAGCAGATAAAGTACCTCCATGAGCACCGTTGAGGCCACGAAGGTGCCCACGATGAGCATTCTCATGTTCTGTTCTATCCACAGGCGGCTCTCTTCTGATATGTAGGGACTCTTGCCTACGCCCTTGAGAAAGATGAAATAGGCCAGCGCCGTAAAGGCAATACCGCCGAAGATGGCGATGGTATAGCGTGAGTGGTGCTTGTAGTTGAACGTGAACACCACGCGCGAGAGCCACATCACGATGGCACCGAACACGAAAGCTATGGCCACGGAAACGAAGATGGCGATGATTACACTCATGGCCTTGTCCGTGTTCAGCAGGTCGCCGAACCCCAAGTCGGTACCGCCCATCAGCTTCACTGCAGCCAGGGCAAAGGTTGCACCCAACAGTTCAAAGACCAGCGACACCGTGGTCGAGGTAGGCATACCGAGCGAGTTGAACACGTCGAGCACAATGATGTCGGTCACCATCACGGCCATGAAGATGGTCATTACTTCGTTGAACGAGTAATTCTGAGGTACCATGATGCCGTGGCGGGCCACGTCCATCATGCCCGATGACATGACGGCACCCGCCAGAACGCCGAACGAAGCGATGATGAGAATGGTCCTGAAGGTGGCCACCTTGGCGCCAACGGCCGACTGGAGAAAGTTTACGGCGTCGTTGCTTACGCCCACAAAGAGGTCGAACACTGCCAAACAGAGCAGGAAGACGACAATCACTAAATAGATAGTTTCCATATATTCGGAATGGTTTTTTCTTCGCCGACAAAGGTATAACAGTCGTATTACAGAAACTTTAAGCGCGTGTAACTATTCGTTTACATATATGTTACAATACTGTTACAGCCTCCTTGGGTTCTCTCCCGCCATCAGCCGCGGTGTTGAAGGCATGCTTCAGGAACTTTTGACACCTGTCGCACAATCTTTCGACACTTGTCGCACAATCTTTTGACAAGTGTCAAAAGTTCCTGCTCCTGTCTTTCAGCACCTTTTCGGCATGTTTTCAGCACCCCTGCAGTGCTTCTGCAAATTGCTGTCTGCGGGCTGATGAAGCAGAAACGGGTTGGCCGCCGAACGTGTAAAAAGGGCATGCCATCCGCACGGATTTATGCTTTGGTTATACAGGTTTGCAAAATTATTGCTATCTTTGTGGTGCTTAACATGGATTGAGAAGATGATGATACACGATTACATTACATTACCGTCGGCGTTTCCATTGAAGAAAGACCGCCCTTGGGAAATTGTTCAAGGGTTGCAGAAAACCATAGAAGAACTCATGCAGACACTTCCTGATGAGTTTGAGGTTAAGGATGGCGTCGCCATCCACCGCACGGCAGTCATCGGCCACAACGTAACCATCAAGGCTCCGGCCATCATTTCGGCCGGCTGCTTTGTAGGTTCCAACTCCTACCTGCGTGGCGGCGTGTTCCTTGCTCCGGGTGCCAAGGTGGGCATCAGCTGCGAGATAAAGACCTCGGTACTCATGGAAGGCAGCGCGGTGGCCCATTTCAACTTTGTTGGCGATACCCTTGTAGGCCACAACGTGAACGTTGAGGCGGGGGCCATCGTGGCCAACCATTACAACGAACGGCAGGACCCAACGGTCTACGTGCATGTAGGAGGGCAGCGGGTGAGCACCCATCTGGACAAGTTCGGGGCCCTTATAGGCGACAACTGCCGCATAGGAGCCAACGCGGTGCTCTCGCCCGGCACGCTTCTGGAGCCCGGTACGGTTGTCGGCAGGTTGCAACTGGTAGAGCAGGATGCGCGCTGAACGGCATGAATTGGATAAAGGAAAAACTACAGGAAAAATGGATATAGAAAAACAGAAGGAAATCATCAAGACCCAGGACGGGCTCTCCAACACGCTGGGCATGGAGTTCCTGTCAACTCCGGAAGAAGATACGCTCATGGCGCGCATGAAGGTCAATGAGCTTAACCGGCAGCCCTTCGGCTTCCTCTCGGGCGGAGCATCGCTGGCATTGGCAGAGAACGTGGCCGGTGTAGGCAGCATGGCGCTGTGTCCGGACAGAATTAGCGTGGGCATAAACGTGAGCGGCAGCCATCTGAAAGCCGTCATGGAGGGCGACGTGGTGACGGCCTACGCCAAGCTGCAGTTCAAGGGTCGCACGCTTCATGAGTGGCAGGTAGACATCAGGAACAGGAAAGGAGAGCTGATATCGACCGTACACGTAACCAACTACGTGATTAGTCAGCGCAAGAAATGAGTGCTTTCGCCTGCTATCGGCTGCCCGATTCCACCTCTTACACCTATGTAGAGCAAACCGAAGGAGAGCCGCTCGAGCTGCATGACTACGGGCAGCTAAACGGCTGCCGGGGCTTCGTGATGGCCCCGTTCGCTGCGTCGGCGCTGCATCCTGTGCTGCTGTTGCGCCCCGATGTGGTGCAGCAGCTGCCTTGCAGCGCCGCAGAAGCGGCGGGCTCCGTGCCCCACAGCATGGGCGAAGCGGGCCGTGAGGCCTATGCCTCGGCATTTTCGGCGTTCCACCGGCAGCTCTGTGTGGGCGCGTTCAGCAAGCTCGTGCTCTCGCGGAGCGTGGAGATAAGGCTGGCTGAAGCGGCTGATGGGCGGGCTCTCTTCCACAAGGCGTGCCGCTTGTACCCGCATCTGTTCATCGCGCTGGTAAGCACCGCCCGCAGCGGAGAGTGGCTCATGGCCACGCCCGAGATACTGGCAGAGAGTGCCGACGGTACCTTGTGGCACACCATGGCACTGGCCGGAACGATGAAAAGCAGTGAGGCAGCGGGCTTGGAGCCGGCATGGTCGGCCAAGAACAGGGCTGAGCAGCAGTTCGTTTCCTCCTATATCGGTCGCCGCCTCCGCACGTTCGGTCTCCATGTTTCTGCCCGCGGGCCCTATACAACCACAGCTGCAGGGCTCTGCCACCTGCGTACCGACTTCATGTTCGGCCTGCAGCCGGGCGTTGGTGTGGGCGATGTGGTGGCCTGCCTGCATCCCACGCCGGCCGTGTGCGGCATTCCCAAGGACGCCGCCCGCCGGTTCATCCTGACCCATGAGGGCATAGACCGCCGCTATTACAGCGGCTTCTGCGGCCCTATAGGTTTGCAGGGAGGCACGCATCTGTACGTGTCGCTGCGCTGCATGGAGCTGTTGAACCACCGCTGCGTGCTGCATGCAGGAGGCGGACTGCTGCCTGAAAGTCGCGAGGAGAGTGAGTGGAACGAGACCGAAGGCAAACTCCAGACAATGAAACATGTATTCGAATAAAGATAATGTCAACATTCTTACGGCACTGCTCGTGAGCCACGGCGTGCGCCATGCGGTGGTTTGCCCGGGCAGCAGGAATGCTCCCATCGTTCATAACCTCAACGAGTGCCCCGCCATTACATGCTGGCCGGTAACCGACGAGCGGTCGGCGGGCTTCCAGGCGCTGGGCATCTGTCAGGCCACCGGCCAGCCCGTGGTGGTTTGCGTCACCTCAGGCACGGCGCTGCTCAACGTGGCACCGGCCGTGGCAGAGGCCTTCTACCAGCATCAGCCCGTAGTGGTTGTGAGCGCCGACCGCCCTCCGCAGTGGATTGACCAGCTCGACGGACAGACGCTCCGACAACCTGCAGCCCTCTCCGACTTTGTGAACAGGAGCGTTACACTGCCCGAACCGCGCGATGAAGAGGCGCATTGGTACTGCAACAGGCTGGTAAACGAGGCCCTGATGGCCTGCAGGCGGGGCGGCGGAGGGCCCGTTCACATCAACGTTCCCATTACGGAACCGCTGTTCGAGATGACCGTCGGTGAGCTTCCCCGCGAGCGGCTGATTAGTCTGTACACGCCATCAACAACCGCCGTTGATGCCTCTCTCCTTGCCCGTTTTGAGCAGGCGGAGCGGCCCATGATAGTTGTAGGGCAGCTGAAGCGCGACGCACTGCCGGCTGCTCTTTGCCGCCGGCTGAGCGACTTGGGCTATGTGGTGCTGCAGGAGCGGCTGAGCGGCGGCTCACAGACGGCCTGCTGCCTGGATGAAGCTGTGTTTCTGATTGGTGACGACGAGCGTTTCCTGCCCGATTTCATCCTTTACGTGGGTGATACGCTGGTGAGCAAGCGGGCCCGCAGGTTCCTGCGCCGCGCCCGTAAGGCCGAATGCTGGCTGATAAACGAGAGCGGCGCGGTGCACGATGTACTCATGAACCTGACCGGAGTGGTGCAGGCACGACCCGCCGATGTGCTCTCACAGCTCCACAATCGCAGCTCGCACGCCTTCCGTGACTTGTGGGAAGCGGTGCTCGAACAGGCCATCGGCCACCGCAACAGCTATCGGCCGCCTTACTCGCAGATGCTGGCCGTGCAACTGCTGGAGGCCCGGCTGCAGCTCGAAGACCCTTCATCCGAGGTTCATTACGCCAACAGTACCGCCGTGAGACTGGGCAACATCTTTGCTTCTCACTACATTTACTGCAACCGGGGCGTTAATGGCATCGAGGGAAGTGTGTCTGCCGCGGCCGGCTACTCGCTCGTTACGGAGCGCAACGTGTACTGTGTGACGGGCGACTTGAGCTTCTTCTACGACCAGAATGCACTCTGGAACCGCAACCTGCGGGGCAATCTGCGCATCCTGCTGCTCAACAACGGCGGTGGCGGAATCTTCTATCAACTCAACGGATTGCGCCAATCGGCCGCCTGCGATGGCCTTGTTGCGGCCCGCCATCATACCACCGCCGAGGGCATCTGCATGGAGAACAACGTCAGCTACCATGCTGTCCACAGCGCGGAGGCATTGGAGAGCCAGCTCGAAACGCTGACTTGCGGACGTTCAGAGCGGCCTGTGCTGCTGGAAGTGTTCACCGACGCCGCCCGCGATGCTGCCATTTACGAACAATACTACCAATCATTAAGAATATGGAAAGAGAATGGAAAAAGATAGAAGGGTTCGACTTTAAGGAGATACTCTTCGAGAGTTACAACCACATTGCCAAGATAACCATCAACCGCGAGCGGTATCGCAACGCCTTCACCCCCCTCACCGTGTGGGAAATGAGCCAGGCTTTCAGCTACTGCCGCGAGTGTCCGGACATCCGGGTGGTCATCCTCACGGGTGCCGGAGACAAGGCTTTCTGCTCCGGAGGTGATATGCACGTCAAGGGAAAAGGCGGCTATGTGGGCACCGATGGTGTGCCCCGGCTCAACGTACTCGATGTTCAGATGCAGATACGCAGGCTCCCCAAGCCCGTCATAGCCATGGTTAACGGCTATGCCATAGGCGGAGGACACGTGCTGCACGTGGTCTGCGACCTCACGATAGCCAGCGAGAATGCCGTCTTCGGGCAAACTGGACCCAAGGTGGGGAGCTTTGATGCCGGCTTCGGAGCAAGCTATCTGGCCCGCATCGTGGGGCAGAAGAAGGCGCGCGAGATATGGTTCCTCTGTCGCCAATACAGTGCCCGGGAGGCCGAACGGATGGGACTGGTGAACAAGGTGGTGCCCTTCGACCGGCTCGAAGACGAGTGCGTAGACTGGGCGGAGACCATGATGGAACGCTCGCCGCTGGCCTTGCGCATGATGAAAGCCGGCTTCAATGCCGAGCTCGACGGCCAGGCAGGCATCCAGGAGCTGGCCGGCGACGCCACCATGCTGTACTACACGCTCGATGAGGCACAAGAGGGAGGCCGCGCGTTCCTCGAGAAACGCAAGCCCGACTTCGGCAAGTTTCCCCAGTTCCCGTAGCGTTCCTGCTGCTTGGAGACAAAGTAACAGAGTATTTATTCTGCCGTTAAGGGTTTTATAATTAATAGGAATAAGCAAACAACAACTGTTGGAAAGGCTAACCGGTATCCTCCCCTTGGAAAGGGGAGGCGGAGGAGGGGATGACCGCATGGCAGTAATTGGCAAAGTAGTTCAAGATATCATCCCCTCCTAACCTCCCCTTTCTAAGGGGAGGAAATGCTGCTGCGAGTTCCCATTAACAGGAAAATACTCTGTTACTCTGTCTTTAAAACAGCGGTATTTTGTCTTTTCAATCACCCACGGAACAGGAGAATAAAAAGATTATTTTGTCTGAACAACATCTTTAATAATAAAGGAAGAAATGAAATATCATGTAAGTATCACCGAGCGAACGCTGCATTTCAAGCAGCCGGCGGGAACTTCGAGGGGCGTGTACACCACGCGCCGCTCTTGGTTTGTTGTCCTTACAAGTGCCGAAAAGCCGGGAGTAAAGGGGGTGGGGGAATGCGCCCCGCTGCCTGACCTGTCGTGCGATGCCCTCGCGGACTATGAGGAAATACTGCAAGATGCCTGCAGGCTCGTGGTCACAACTGGCCGGACGAACTTCGACGAGCTGCGTCCGTACCCCTCGATGCTGTTCGGTCTGGAGACTGCCCTGGCCCAGTATGAGGCCGGGGGCTCACCTGCGCTGTTCGATACGGCCTTCGGCAGGGGCGAAGAAGGCATCCCCATTAATGGCTTGGTGTGGATGGGAAGCTTCGCGGAGATGAGCAGCAGGCTGGAGGAAAAGCTGCAGCAAGGTTTCCGCTGCGTAAAACTGAAGATTGGAGCGATAGACTTTGAGCAGGAATTGGCACTCGTTCGCCACATCCGCGAGGCGTTCGACAAGGAACAGATAGAGCTGCGCGTGGATGCCAACGGCGGCTTCACGCCCGCCAATGCCATGCAACGACTGGAGGCGCTGGCCCCCTACGGCATTCATTCCATTGAGCAACCCATCCGCCAACGGCAGTGGGACGCGATGGCGAAACTGTGCCGCGAGAGCCCGATACCCATCGCCCTGGACGAGGAACTCATAGGAGTGAACAGCCCGGAGGCAAAGAAAGAGCTGCTCGACACCCTCCGCCCGGCCTTCATTGTGCTGAAACCGAGCCTGCACGGAGGCATGTCCGGCTCGCGCGAATGGATTCAGCTGGCCCGCGAGAGGGGCATTGGCAGCTGGATAACGAGTGCCCTGGAGAGCAACGTAGGCCTCAATGCGATAGCCCACTTCTGTGCTTCCGTCTACGGGCCTCACATCTCCATGCCGCAAGGTCTGGGCACCGGACAGCTCTTTACGGACAATATCGACATGCCGCTGCTAATCAAAGGAGACCAGCTATGGTACTGCAAGAATTCTTAGACGAGTGGAACAACGCCTCCGACAGCGTGCTGGTGCACACCAGTGGCTCCACCGGAGAGCCTAAACCCATGTGGGCGGAGAAGCGGCGGATGCTGGCCTCGGCCCGCATCACGTGCGATTTCTTGGGCTTGAAGCCCGGTGAGAGGGCCTTGCTCTGCATGTCCTTGGATTACATAGCGGGCAAGATGATGGTTGTGCGGGCGCTGGAGCGAGGCCTGCAACTGGTGGCCGTTGAGCCCGATGGCCATCCGCTGGCCGGCGTGGAGGGGCCGATAGACTTTGCGGCCATGGTTCCCATGCAGGTTTACAACAGTCTGCAGGTGCCCGAGGAGCGCCAAAGACTGATGCAAATCCGCCATCTCATCATTGGCGGAGGTGCCATCGACGACCACATGGAGCGCCAGCTGCGGAGCTTTCCCCATGCCGTGTGGAGCACGTACGGCATGACGGAGACCCTCTCGCACATCGCCCTACGCCGCCTGAGCGGCCCCGCAGCAAGCCCGTGGTACATGCCTTTCGATACGGTAAAGGTGAGTTTGGACGATGAAGGCTGCCTGGTAATCGACGCGCCGGCCGTACACGAGGGCCGTCTTGTTACCCACGACCGCGCCGAACTCTCGTCTCGCGGCTTCCGCATCATCGGCCGCAAGGACAACGTCATTTGCTCCGGAGGCATCAAAATACAAATAGAAGAGGTGGAACGGGCGCTGAAACCGTTCATGCGCGGCGGCTTCATGATAACCAAACGCAAGGATGAAAAGTTCGGCGAGATAGTGGTCATGCTGACCGAACAGACCGACATGGCCGAAGTAGAGGAGCTTTGCGTGGCCGCGCTGCCCAAATACTGGTGCCCGCGCAGGTACATTCACGTGGCGCAGATACCGCTTACCGAAACCGGAAAGCCCGCCCGCGCCGTGGCCGAACGCATGGCCCGCGAGGCCGGTTGACGGTCTTCCGCCCCGCTTCCTGCCATCACCTTATTATATATAGGCCCTCTCTTAATCGCAGTGAGGCCATCTCACTATCGTAGTGAGGCCATCTCACTATCGCAGTGAGGCCATCTCACTACAGCAGTGAGCATAGCTCACTATCGTAAAGAGCTATGCTCCTTATCGCAAAGAGCTATGCTCCTTACCATAAAAAGCATAGCTCTTTAGATGTTGGATGATAACTGGAGGGGGCGGGGAGGCCTGTGGAGGGGCTGTTATCCCTCGCGGACGAAGTCGAGTGCAGCCTTGATTTCTTCCTCCGTAGCCGTGCAGTTGATGCGCAGGTCGCCCACGTTACTTAGCAGGGTGAAGTTTATCAGGCCGTTTATGTTCTTCTTGTCGTGCGTCATGAGTTCAAGCAGGCGGGGATAGTCGTCGCACGTCAAGGCCGGCGTACCATAGTAGTTGCGGATGAAGCTCACCGTTTGGCGGAGCTTGTCGGCGGGGAATTGCGCCTTTACCGCGCTCAGGTACAGCTCGCCCATGAGGCCGTAGGCCACGGCGTAGCCATGCAGCAGGGGCTGCCGACCAGGCACTTGTTCCATCGACCACTCCTCGATGGCATGCCCGATGGTGTGCCCCAGGTTGAGCGCCTTGCGCAGGTCGTGCTCGTGGGGGTCCTTCTTTACGATGCGTTGCTTTATCCTTACCGATTTCGTAAGCATGGTCTGCAGCAGCTTCAGGTCGGGCTTGGCCAGGTCGAAGTTCACCAGCTCGGCCCATGTACGGTCGTTGTCTATGAGTCCGTGCTTCAACATTTCGGCGTAGCCTGCCCGCAGGTTGCTCTCGTCGAGCGTCTTCAGGAAGCCTGTGTTCAGTATAACAAAGCGCGCGTTGCTGAACACTCCAATCTCATTCTTTAGTCCCCCGAAGTTGAAACCGGTCTTTCCGCCGATGGCGGCATCGACCATCGACAGCAGTGTTGTGGGCATGTTGATGAAGTCCATGCCCCTTTTAAAGGTCGAGGCAGCGAACCCTCCCAGGTCTGTTACCATGCCTCCGCCCAGGTTGATGAGGCAACTGTGGCGTGTGGCGCCGCCCTTTTCCAGCTCCTGCCACACCTTTACTACGGCGTCGAGGCTCTTGTTGGCGTCGCCGGCGGGGGTAGTGATGAGGGTTGCATCCTTGAGGCAATAGAAGCTCTTGAGGCTTGGCCAGCAGTGGCGGGCGGTGTTCTCGTCGGTAAGGACAAATATCCTGTCGTGCTCACACTCCGAAATGGCAAGCGCCGTTTCCTGTTTCAAATTCCTGGAATCTATGATTCTCTGCTCCATATTCATAACCATACGTTTTCGTTTCAGGCAAATGTACGACAGTTTACGCAACATCAATGACTTGTTACCGTTTATTTAATAGTTTTTATCATTAGCTCCGGCCAAACTGCTCATAAGTACACGTAAGTGAGCAATAATCAGTAAGTTTCGTCATTTGTGGCGTGCGGCTTGAACGGTTGTGCGCAGCCGGAAATCGTCTGCCGTCCTCATTGCTTTTTACTCGGGCCTGGAGGCATGCAGAAACCGCATGCCCTAACAGGGAGCAGAGCTCCTTTACGGCATGCGGTGATGAGATGAAGCGGTGCCTGCGGGCACCTAACGGGGTTGCATCAGGCAGCTTCGTTCTGCTGCGGGCTCCCGCTCTGTTTGGGTGTAGGAAACAACCAGGCAAATAAATCGAGTGCAAGAATGAACCACCAGAAGTAAGCCAGCTTGTTAAGGCCTAAGGCATAGTCTATCAGCAGGCCTGCAACAGTAATGGCTACCAAGAGAACTTTTTCACTCAGTGTTCCCATCATCCAAGAGAAGAGAGCCTGCTTGTCTCTCCTGAAAACAACAACTGCTATTGCCAAATCTGCCAGAAGAAGTACGCCAAGAATAGCGGTACATATATAAAACAAGGTGTCGTTGCTTTCCAATACGGGCAAAATGACCCAAAACATCATCCATGCGAGGAAGAGAGAAGACAGCAGCGAGCTGTAATTTTGCGTTGTTTTGTTCTGGTTGTTCATAATAGTTGGAATTTAGGGTCTGTTGTTATGTTTTGTATCCAGAAAGTATCTGGATCTTCTTCAGGGTCAAATTTAGGTATAAAATGTAAAAGCAGCAAGCGTTTCAGCGACTTTTTTATATACATAACGAATATTTTATCTGGTGCCGGAGCTATGCTTCGGGAACTTTTGACAAGTGTCGCACAATCTTTCGACACCTGTCGCACGATCTTTTGACAAGTGTCAAAAGTTCCTGAAGCATACCATCAGCGACCCGATAATCATCTACCGGCGCCCTTGCCGTGGCGTTTTTGTGGGCTTTTTAACAATAGCACGATTAAACCATCTGCCGCTCCGTACATCTAAAAACCAAAAGATAAAAACTAAATGGAATGAAACTAAAGATTTTGATGCTTCTGTTTCTGCTCCCGGCGATGGCCACGTGGGCCGCTCCCGACAGGCAGATAACAGGCAAACTGATAGACAAAGACTCGAAGGAAGGCGTGATGCAGGCCACGATACAGTTGCTGCAGCCCGACAGTACGTTCATAGGCGGCACGGTGTCTAATGAAGACGGCCTCTTCTTTGTCAACGCCCCGCGCAACGGCAAGTATCTGCTCAAGATATCGAGCGTGGGCTATACCACCCTCATCAAGCACATAGAGATATCCCAGGAGAAAGACCTCGCCATGGGAAACATCACGATGAGCACCGATGCCATCATGCTCAAGGGCGCCACGGTGGTGGGTCAGGCCATGAAGGTAACGCTCAGGGAGGACACTTTTGTGTACAACTCGGCGGCCTACCGCACGCCGGAGGGCTCTACGATAGAGGAGTTGGTGAAGCGACTTCCGGGTGCCCAGGTTGACGACAACGGCAAGATTACCATCAACGGAAAGGAAGTGAAGAAGATACTTGTTGACGGAAAGGAATTCATGACGGGCGATACAAAGACGGCACTGAAGAACCTTCCCACCTCCATTGTTGACCGCATAAAGGCTTACGACCAGCGTAGCGACCTCTCGCGCGTTACGGGCATAGACGACGGTGAGGAGGAAACGGTGCTCGACTTCGGCGTGAAACCGGGCATGAACCACGGCATGTTTACCAACATAGACCTGGGTGTGGGCACCAAGAGCCGCTACTCGGGGCGCGGCATGGGGGCAGTTTTTACCGACAAGTCGCGCTTCATGCTCTTTGCCAACGCCAATAATACCAACGACATGGGCTTCCCCGGGGGCGGCGGATACGGCCGGTGGGGAGCCGGACGGCAAGGACTGAACGCCACCAAGATGATAGGCGGCAACTACAACTTCGAGATAAAGGACAAGATACAGATAGACGCCAGCCTGCGCTGGAACCACTCTAACGGCGACGTGCACACCATACAGTCGACCCAGAACTTTGTGGGTACGGGTGCGCAGGCATCATCCTACGGTAACAGCATTGCCCAGAACTACAGCCGCAGCAACAGTTGGGACGGCCGGCTGAGGCTGGAGTGGAAGCCCGACACAATGACCAACATCATGTTCAGGCCATCGTTCACCTGGTCTACGGGCGACGGCCGCGGGCTCAACACATCGGCTACGTTCAACGAGGACCCGTATCTGTACGTCTCGTCGCCGCTGAGTACCGAGGCATTGGCACAGCTGGCGGCCGACAGCACGGTTGTTAACTCATCAAATTCAACCAACATCAGCTATTCCACCGACAAGAACCTGCGGGGCATGTTGCAGTACAACCGCCGGCTGGGCAACAAGGGGCGCAACTTCACCCTGCGCGTTGACGGCAACTACGGCAAGTCGGACAGCGAGAGCCTGCAGCTGAACAACGTGCGGCTCTACCTGCTCCAAACGCTTGCCGGCACCGACTCCACCTACATGACCAACCGCTACAACACCATGCCAACGACCAACTACGGCTACCGCTTGCAGGCAACATACAGCGAACCGCTGTGGAGAGCCACCTTCCTGCAGCTGAGATACAGCTTCAGATACAGCTACAGCAAGAGCGACAGGTCAACGTACGACTTCAGTCAGGTAACGCCCGGCCTCTTCGACGGCGTGGTTCCGGCCTACCGGCAGTGGGGCGATTACCTCTCGCTGCTGGCCAATCCGGTTGAAACTTACCTGGACAGCGACCTCAGCCGCTACTCGGAATACAAGAACTACATCAACGAGTTCGAAGTCATGTTCCGCATGATACGCCCCAAGTACAACTTCAACGTGGGCGTGATGGTGCAGCCGCAGAAGTCCAACTACGTGCAGAACTACCAGGGAATACACGTTGACACCACGCGAACGGTTACCAACGTGACGCCTACTCTCGACTTCCGCTACCGCATAAGCAAGGTGAGCAACCTGCGCATCAACTACCGCGGAACCACCAGCCAGCCTTCCATGAGCCAGCTGCTCGACATTACCGACGACAGCAACCCGCTGAACATATCGAAAGGAAACCCAGGTCTGAAGCCCTCGTTCACCAACCGCTTCCGCCTCTTCTACAATAATTATATAGAGAAACATCAGCGTGCCATCATGACGTTCGTGAACTACAGCAACACGCGCAACAGCATCAGCAACAAGGTAACGTACAATGAAGCAACCGGCGGACGCACTACACAGCCCGAGAACATAAACGGCAACTGGAATGCCATGGGTGCCTTCATGTTCAACACAGCCATAGATTCGGCCGGATACTGGAACGTGAACACCTTTACCAACGCCAACTACAACAACTACGCGGGCTATCTGGTGCCGGCGGGAGCAAGGGAATCGGTGAAGAACATTACGCGTTCGCTCACCTTAGGCGAACGTCTGAGCGGCGGATACCGCAACGACTGGCTGGAAGTGAACCTCGACGGGTCGGTCAATTACACCCACTCGCGCAACAAACTGCAGCCCGACAACGACCTCGACACGTGGCAGTTTGCCTACGGAGGCAGCGTGAACGTGAACCTGCCGTGGGGCATGAGCATCTCGTCGGATATACATGAGAACAGCCGCCGCGGGTACAACGATGCCGCGATGAACACCAACGAGCTGGTGTGGAATGCGCAGCTGTCGCAGGGCTTCTTAAAAGGTAACGCGCTGACGGTATCGCTGCAGTTCTATGACATATTGCACAACCAGAGCAACTTCAGCCGAACCATCAACGACGTGCTGCGCAGCGACACGCAGTACAACAGCATCAACAGCTATGCCATGCTGCACGTTATCTACCGCCTGAACATTTTCGGCGGCCAGCACCGGCAAGACAACGACAACGGACCTGGCTTCGGTGGCCCCGGCAGGCGTCATGGCGGCGGCGGACCGGGTTCTCGTGGCGGCTTCGGCGGGCGCAGAATGTTTTGATAAAACAAAAAAGCCATCAGGCGGGCGGATATCTCCGGCCCTCTGATGGCTATAGTTTTTCGATGACTTTCCGAATTACCAACGGAAAGTATCGTATCTCCAAATCGTGTTCTTTACGGGCTATGGTCGGCACATCGTCATCGGGCGAGAGCGGTGTGCGGTACTGGGCGATGATGTCGCCGCCGTCCATTTGCTCGTTCACCCAGTGCACCGTCATGCCTGTTTCACGCTCGCCGGCGGCTTTCACGGCCTGGTGCACGTGGTGGCCGTACATGCCCTTGCCGCCGAATTTGGGCAGCAGGGCAGGGTGGAGGTTAATCATGCGGTGGTCGAAGGCCTTGACCAAGAAGTCGGGAATGTAGAGCAGGAAGCCTGCCAGCACGATGAAATCAATCTCATAGTCGGCCAGCAGCGGGAGTAGTTTGTCCTTCTCGCCGAATTGGAGCTTTGGCATAACGGCTGTAGGAACGTGCAGCCGGCGGGCTCTGGTGAGTGCATAGGCGTCCGGCTTGTTGCTCAGCACCAGGGCGACGCGTATGTCGGGGTCGGCTTCAAAATACCGGATAATGTTCTCGCAGTTGCTTCCGTTGCCTGAAACGAATATCGCTATGTTCATGGTCGGTGGGTTTTACGTGGGTGGTTGACGGGCTGCAGAATGGTTGCATCATTCGGCTTCGCTGCCGAAATAGTCGTCATCGAAGCCGAATACCGTAGGGTCAACAAAGGCATCTATGGCCCGTCGGTCCTTCTTTGTAGGCCTGCCGGTGCCGCGGGCGCGGTCAACGAACCCGCTGATACGGCTCATCTCCAGCAGCTCATACTGCTTGGCATCGGTTACGTTCTCGTAAACTTCGGGCACGAGCTTGGCCCCCACGCGCTGTTCTATCGGCTTGAGAACCTTGAAAGAGTAGGTTATGGGCGACTTCCTGACGCTTATCACTTCGCCGGCCTTTATCATGTGCGAGGGTTTTACGTTCACGCCGCCAATGGTTACGCGGCTGTTCTTGCAGGCGTCGGCAGCAATGGAGCGGGTCTTGAAGATGCGGGCAGCCCACAGCCATTTGTCTATCCGAGCCTGCCCCGTTGCCATGCTGTTGGCAGAAGTAGGTTGTTTAGTCATCTTCCTAACTTGTTAAACTGGTTCATGGTGATGTCGATACCGGCCAGAACGAAGCTCTTGATGATTTCAACAGCAGTGTCGATGGCCGGTTGGAGAGTCTTCAGCTCGTCGTCGCTGTACCTGCCCAGCACCCATTCTATTTGCCTTCCGCGCGGAAACTCGTTGCCTACGCCCATCCTGAGGCGGGCGTAATCCTGCCCTATCAGCTGCTGGATGTTGCCCAGCCCGTTGTGTCCGCCGTTGCTGCCGCTGGCTTTCAGGCGGAAATGTCCTAAGGGCAGAGCGATGTCGTCTACGCATACCAGCAAGTGTCTCTGCGGTATATTCTCCTTGCCGAGCCAGTATCTTACGGCGTTGCCGCTCAGGTTCATGAAGGTTGTAGGTTTGAGCAGCGTTACCTGTCGGCCCTTGATGGCGGTCTGGGTGATGAAGCCGTAGCGCCTGTCATCAAAAACAATATTGGACGCCTTAGCAAAAGCGTCCAATATCATAAAGCCGGTATTGTGTCTGGTTCCTTGGTACTCGTCACCAGGATTGCCCAGTCCTACAATCAAATATTTCTCCATATTCTGTTCTGAAGTCAAACTAATCCGCCTCGAAAGCGGACGGGTGAGGAGGCGTTTCCTCCTTATTCAGCCTCGGGAGTGCTCTCTTCAGTCTCTTCTGTTGTTGCCACTGCGGCAGTTGCAGCCTGTCGGGTCATCTTGATGGAGCAAACTACAACGTCCTTGCTGGTCTTCAGTTCCAAGCCTTCATACGACAGTTCGCCTACCTTGATGCTCTTGCCGATGGTCAGCTTGGTAACATCAACGTCCAGATGTTCGGGTATCTGCTGGTAAGGAGCGCAGACATTAATCTTACGGATGGAGAGGTTCATGCGGCCACCGTCGCGAACTCCCTGGGCCAGACCAACCAACTTAACGGGAATACCGATAGTGATGGGCTTGCTCTCGTTCACTTCAAGGAAGTCGACATGCAGCAGCGCGTCGGTAACCGGATGGAACTGCAGCTCCTTGAGGATAGCTGTGTGGTGCTCGCCGTCGATGTTCAGATTGATAACATAGATGTGCGGAGTGTAAACAATCTTACGAAGTTCGCTCATGGGCGATGCAAACGCCACTGCCAGTGGCTTGCCGTCGGCCATAGCTTCACCGTAGAGGTTACATGGAACCATACCTTCCTTGCGGAGAGTTTTAGAAGCCTTCTTTCCAAGGTCTGTGCGCTTCTTGCCTGATACATTAATTTCTTTCATAATGTGTTACTCTAAATTAAAAATTGGTCATTAATTCGCCATCACACATGGCATAGTGTCTTGTAGCCTGAAGCTGCGGTTCGCGGCCGCAGCCTCAAAACTGCAAAAGCGGTGCAAAGGTACGGTTTTTCCGCGACATGTGCAAAGTTTATCTTAAAAAAACATATTTCCATTGTCTTTTCTTGTGGGTTCTGCAGAAAATATCTATTTTTGCAACATAAATACGAACGCACAACTAAATAATTGTTAGAGAATGATTAATCGCGAATTAATAAGAATCAAGGTAGTTCAGTTAACCTACGCATACTATCAAAACGGAAATAAGAACATGGATAATGCTGAAAAGGAGCTTCTCTTCAGCCTTTCTAAAGCATACGATTTATACAATTATCTTCTCCAGCTCATCCTTGCCGTAACCAAGGAAGAACAGAAACGGGCCGACATAGCCGCACAACGTGCCGAGCGCGAAGGCACCGAGAAACCCTCGCTCAGGTTCGCTTACAACAAGTTCGCCATGCAACTTGAGGAGAACAAGATGCTCAATGCTTTCATTGAAAACCAGAAACTGACTTGGGATAACGATATAGAATATGTGCGTAAGTTGTGCAACCAGATTGAGCAGAGCCAGACTTACCAAGATTACATGGCCGGCGACGACGACTCCTACGAGGCCGACCGCGAGGTGTGGCGCAAGCTCTACAGGCAGCTCATACAGGAAAATGCAGAGCTGGACGACCTCCTGGAGGACAAGAGCCTGTACTGGAACGACGACAAGGAGGTTGTAGACACCTTCGTGCTGAAAACCATCAAGCGCTTTGACCCTAAGGAGAAAGGTGCACAGGAACTGCTGCCGGAATACCACGACGAGGAAGATCGCGACTTTGCCCAGAAGCTGTTCCGCGCCACCATACTCAATGCTGACACCTACCAGCGCTACATGAGCGAGACGAGTCGTAACTGGGATTTCTCCCGTTTGGCCTATATGGATGTGGTCATCATGCAGATTGCCATTGCCGAGATGCTCACCTTTCCCAACATCCCCGTAAGTGTAACCATCAACGAGTACGTCGATTTGGCCAAGCTCTACAGCACTCCGCGCAGCGGCGGATACATTAACGGCATGCTCGATGCCATAGCCCGCTACCTGGTACAGCAGGGCGTGCTGCTTAAACCGATGCCCGAACCGCGCCCACGCCGCAAGTTCGTGCACCGTGAGGCGGGTGAACAGGACGGTCAGGAGCCTTCTGCAGCCGCGCAGGAACCCGATGCAGAACCGGCAGCCGGGCAGGAGTAACAGCCTACGTGACAGCAGTCAACACTGAGAAATAACAAACAAATAAGCATAAAAGTAATATGAATTCAATGTTTTTAGCTGCCCAGACGCAGCAAGGTGGAGGCGGAATGGGCCTGCTCATTATGATGGTAGCCATCTTCGCCATCATGTATTTCTTCATGATTCGTCCGCAGCAGAAGCGGCAGAAGAAAATCCGCGAGTTCCAGAACGCCCTCGCAGAAGGCACCCAGGTGGTAACCGGAGGCGGCATTTACGGCACAGTTAAACGTATAGACCTGGCCAACAACAAGGTTGACGTGGAGATTTCGCGCGGCGTAGTCATCACGGTCGACAAGAACTACGTCTTTGCCGACGCAACATCGCAGATACAGCAGTAATACAGCAGCAGTTCTGCAGCCCTGAGTCTGCCAGTCGTCAACGGCCGGCAGTTGCCGCTATGGCGACATGAAAACCCCGGGGCAGAACCGCAATCGCATAAAACCAATGTCAGTGGATACCGGATACAGAAAAATATACAGGTTCATCAGAGACTTCTTGTTCAGTGTTGTGAACAAGGAGTTTCTGATTTTTTTGTTCTTTTTTGCGTTGAGTGGTGTCTTCTGGTTACTAATGGCACTGAACGAAACCTACGAGAAAGAGCTGCGTGTTCCGGTGCGGCTGACCGGCATTCCCAAGAATGCAATCATCACGGGCGACCTCTCCGATACCATTCGCGTTACCGTTCGCGACAAGGGCTTTACGCTTATGGCCTACTCAACGAGCCACCGTCTCCGTCCGTTGTCGTTCTCCTTTGCGTCGTACGTGGTACAGAACACCGGGCGCGGTGTGATTCCCGTCTCCGATGTTCAGAAGCAGTTGTACCAGCAACTCTATGGCTCATCGCGAATAACGGGCATCAAGCCCGACCGTTTGGACTTCTTTTTCAACTACGGACTCTCCAAACGACTGCCCATACGCATGGCCGGCAAGGTGGTGCCTGCCCACAACTACTATCTCTCCCGCTTCCAGTTCTGGCCCGAGCAGGTTACCGTTTATGCCGATAAGCATACCCTCGACAGCCTGAAGTTCGTTACCACTACGCCGCTGGACATCGTCAACTTTGAGGATACCGTTACCCGCCGGGTGGCGCTCAAGCCCATCCACGGTGTCAAGATGGTACCCTCTGCGGTCAAGCTCTCACTCTATCCGGACATCCTGACGGAAGAAAACGTCGAAGTGCCCGTGGTGGCCATCAACATGCCGGAGGGCAAAGTGCTGCGTACCTTCCCCTCTCGTGTCAAGGTGCACTTCACGGTCGGGGTGTCAAAGTTTCGCAGCGTGAAGCCTGAACAGTTCAGGGTAGTGGCCGATTACAAAGAACTTTCGGCCCATCCATCCGACAAATGCAACCTTTACCTGCGCCAGTCGCCGCCTACGGTGTCGCGTGCAAGGCTTGCCATCAACCGGGTAGATTACCTGATAGAGCAGCAGTAGCCCCATGGTAAAGGTCGCCATAACAGGCTGTATAGGCTCCGGCAAGAGCTATGTGTGCCGCTTGCTGGCCTGCCGTGGCATCAGCGTCTACGATTGTGACGCCGCTGCCAAGCGGCTCATGCGCACAGAACAGAGCCTGCGTGAGGCCTTGCAGCAGCTTGTTGGTACCGATGTGTATCGCGGCACCGAACTGCAGAAGCCCGTGCTGGCCCGTTTCCTGCTGGCCGGCGAGGCCAACAAGCAGGCCGTTAACGACGTGGTGCACCCCGCGGTGGCCCGTGATTTCGAGCAGAGCGGCTGCAACTGGCTGGAGAGTGCCATCCTCTTTGATGCCCGGTTCTACCTCCGCACCCACTTCGACTACATAGTCTGCGTAACGGCTCCGCTCGAAGTACGCATCAGCCGGGTAATGGAGCGCGACGGCATCAGCCGCGCCAAGACCCTTGAGTGGATAAACAGCCAGCTGCCGCAGGAACAGGTAGCGGCCCGTTCCAACTACATCATCGCAAACGACGGCGTGCAGCAGCTCGAGCCGCAGATAGACGCACTGCTCTCGGAGCTCCGTACCGGCAGTGCCGCCCGATAAGACAAGAAAATAAAAAGATTATTAACTAAACAATAAAACAACATTCAGAATGGAAACAATCCTATCTATTGCAGGCAAACCGGGTCTCTACCGACTGGTTTCGCGTGGCAAAATGAACTTGATAGTCGAGGCACTCGACGAGACCCACCGCCGCGTGCCCGCCTTCGCAACCGACCGTGTAACGAGCCTGGCCGACATCGCCATGTACACCGATGCCGACGACGTGCCCCTGTGGCAGGTGCTCAAGAGCGTGGGAGAGAAGGAACAAAGCAAGCCCACATCGCTCAACTACCGCAAGTGCTCGGCCCGGGAACTGCGCGCATACTTTGCCGAAGTGCTGCCTAACTTTGACCAGGACCGCGTTCACGACAGCGACATCAAGAAGCTGCTCCAGTGGTACGACATCCTCGTGAACAACGGTTACACCGACTTTGAGCAAGTGCTGGCCCCCACGGAGGGCGACAACATAGCCGACAGGCAGGACTAATCCTGCAGTCGCACCTTGCCGATAATCTTCTTCTGCCGCCCTTCTCCGATGATAGGTGCATGTGCATCTTCGGGAAAGAAGACGGCAAACTCGCCCGGTTTCACCTCAAAGTAGGCCGAAGCCGGTGCCGCATACAGGGCGAAGTCCTTCTCTTCATCGAAGGGGGCTTCGCTCTTTTTCAGTGTCCGCAGTGCCCTCCAGCCCATCGTTTCGGGCCTGAGTAGCGGCATCTGTACGTCGATGTAGCGGCGGTGGCACTCCAGCAGCTGGTCTTCCTTGCGTTTTAGCAGCGGCTCGTCTATGTTGATAAACAGGTTGTCGGCCTCGAGCACTATCCTCCCCGCAGGCATTTCCATGAGGTTGTGGGCCTTCACATAGTCGAAGAAAGCCTTAAACCGCCCGTTCAGCGCTTCGTAGCGGGCGCAGTCATTGATGTTTCCTATTATCATGCTGATAGGTTTATGTTGTACGTTTGCGGTGCCAAAGGTACGTAAAAAAATCGCTTCGCCGAACCTGACGCGGCAGAAAAATCGGGCTGCGAGTAAACTATTTGCAACCCGCGGCTACAGAGGGCCTGCGGAAGAGGTGCCATTCAACGGCGCTGGAGGTATGCTTCAAGGGCCTTGAAGGGCTGCATCAAGGGGCTTGTTTGTGTGCTTCGGCGCAATATGAGAATAAGGGTAAGTAAGCAACATCACCACAGCCGGCAAGAAATCAAGCCTGTATCCTCCCCTTGGAAAGGAGAGGTTAGAAAGAGATGATGGTTCTCCTAAGGCGGCAGCAGTGCCGTTTCGTAGTCTTGTAGGCCTGCCGTGAGCAACCTGCCGCTGCCTGCCGCACTGGGCGGTTGCGCATCTTTTGGAGGCGGATTGCAGGTTGTTTGGCCGGAAATGCGTACCTTTGCAGTACACAACGCAAAGATTATGACTCGCAGCAATATAGCTTTCCACCTCCTGGCCATCCTCGTTGTACTGGTTTGGGGCGTTACTTTCGTTAATTCAAAGGTGCTGTTGCAGCACGGAATGGAGGCACACGAAATCTTTACTGTCAGGTTCCTGCTGGCTTATGTGTGCATTTGGTTCTTGCCGCAGCGGCGTGTTCTCATGGCTGCCAACTGGCGCGACGAGGCTCTCATGCTGCTGTTGGGCTTCACGGGCGGTTCGCTCTACTTCCTGTCGGAGAACGTGGCGGTTAAGATAAGCTATGTTAACAACGTGGCGTTCATTGTCTGCACGGCTCCTCTCATTACCACCGCACTGGCCATCTTGTTCCTGAAAGACGTCAAACCTACGCGCCGTCTCATCGGTGGTTCGCTGTTGGCGCTGGTTGGAGTGGCACTGGTGATATTCAACGGGCGGTTCATTCTCAGGCTGAACCCCGCCGGCGACCTGCTTGCTCTTACCGCCGCCGTGTGCTGGGCGGTGTACAGTATCGTCATCAAGTTCGTCTCCGGCCGCTATAGTGCTGTGTTCATTACGCGCAAGGTGTTCTTTTACGGCCTGCTCACGGTGCTGCCCGTGTTTGCCGTAGAGCCGTGGCAGTTCCCGCTCCGCGGCCTTCTGCAGCCGGCGGTGGGGCTCAATTTGCTGTTTCTGGGTGTGGTGGCCAGCTTCGCCTGCTTTGCTTTATGGAGCCTGGCCATCAAGAGGGTTGGCGCCATCAGCGTGTCCAACTACGTGTATCTCAATCCGCTTACCACGGTGGTGGCCTCGGCACTCTTTCTCAACGAGCCCATGACGTGGATGGCCTACGCAGGTTCAGCATTCATACTGGGCGGCGTTTACCTTGCCAACTCGCAGCCGGCAGAAGGGTAGGGGCGCCGTTTTTAACCTTTGAGGCCATTCTTTGCAGGCCAAAGTGATGGCGGTGTGGAGAAAAAGACGTAACTTTGCAGCCTTGAATAATTAGTTATCGAATGGATTTATTGCTTTTTTCGTTTGCGCCGCAGATGGTGTGGTTGCAACTTGTTTTGTTGGTTGTAGGCATCGTGATAGTGCTGTGGGGGGCCGACAAGCTCACCGACGGCGCCGTTGGACTGGCCGAGCGCATGGGCATCTCGCAGTTGGTCATCGGACTCACCATCGTGGCCATGGGCACGTCTATGCCCGAGTTCTGCGTCAGCCTGATATCGGCGCTCAAGGGAACTCCCGACCTCGCCGTGGGTAATGTTGTGGGTTCAAACATCTTCAACGCACTTCTTATCGTGGGATGTGCCGCACTCGTGGCCCCCATCACCATCCTTCACGTTACGGTAAAGAAGGATATTCCGTTTGCATTGGTAGCTTCGGTGGTGTTGCTGATTATGTGCATGGACGGCAACATCGGCCGCCTGGACGCTGCGGTGCTGTTTGCGTTCTTCCTCCTTTTTATGTATCTTACGCTCAAAGGAGCCAAGGGAGAGGCTTCGCCCGATGAAGATAAAACGCCCATGAGCCCCCTGAAGGCTTCGGGTTTGGTGTTGCTGGGCCTGGTTTGCCTCATTCTGGGCAGCAGCATGTTTGTAGATAATGCCTCGGCACTGGCCCACACGCTCGGTGTGAGCGATGCCGTAATAGGTCTTACCATCGTTGCAGGGGGCACGTCGATGCCCGAACTGGCCACAAGTGTGGTGGCTGCACGCCGCGGCAACAGCGGTATCGCCATTGGCAACGTACTGGGCAGCAACGTGTTTAACATCCTCTTCATTCTCGGCCTCACAGGTCTTATCAGCCCCATGACCATCCAGGGCATCACTTCTCTTGACCTGAGTGTGATGGTTGTGAGCATGATAATGCTGTGGTTGTTCTCCTTTACCAAGTACACCATTCAGCGTTGGGAGGGCGCGGTGCTTACAGCAGTGTTCCTGGGGTATATAAGCTATCTGGTCTACAACGCCGTTTAGACCATCCGGGAGCCCGGAATGAGCCCGAAAAAAGAGAAGTCCTTTATCCGTGACAGGGTAAAGGACTTCTCTTGTTTGTCTGCTGCCGGTTTCCCGGAGATATTAATAATCGAATATTTCCTTGAGCTTCGCCGCCAGGTTCTCACCCCTTAAGTCGGCTGCCAGCACCAAGGCAGCCCATGCGAATAGTCTCTTCATTTTCGTAGTTGTTAATGTTATAAACTGTTGCAAAAATACGCTTTTTGGCCGAATAAGGTGCACCGTGTCGATTATTTTAAGTATCTTTGCACCCGTTAAGTATATTTTTTGGATAATAGAGTGCTTGGTAAACCTCTTAAAAAACAAGGAAATGAACAGTAGAAAAGAAACGGTGAGCGTGTTGTTCATGATGTTCAGCATACTCTTTTGTGTTTGCCTGATAGCGGCAAACGTGCTTGAAACAAAGCAGATAGCAGTAGGTCCCATCAGTCTTACAGGCGGATTGATTGTCTTCCCGGTATCTTACATCATCAACGACTGTGTATGCGAGGTCTGGGGATACCGCAAGGCGCGGCTCCTGATATGGACAGGTTTCGCCATGAACTTCTTCTTCGTGATGCTTGGTGCCGTGTGCGACTGGATTCCGGGAGCATCTTACTGGCAGAACGATGCCGGCTTCCACGCCATTTTCGGCCTCGCTCCGCGTATTGCGGCGGCATCATTCGTGGCGTTTCTCTTCGGCAGTTTCGCCAATGCTTACGTGATGAGCCGCATGAAGATACACGATGGAGGGCGCCGGTTCTCCGCCCGCGCCATCCTTAGTACGGTGGCCGGAGAGAGCATAGACTCTGCTATCTTCTTCCCGTTGGCACTGGGCGGCGTGGTTCCTGCCGACGAGTTGCCGCAGCTCATGTTGTGGCAGGTCATTCTGAAGACGGCCTACGAGGTGGTTGCCCTGCCCGTTACCATCCGCATTGTGGCTGCACTGAAAGCCCACGAGGGCGAGGATGCCTACGACGAAGGCATCAGCTACAACATCTTCAGGCTCAAGTTGAACGATTAACGAACCACGAGATATGTCGGAAACGAGAAAGGACGAGGGCCTTAAATCCCTCGGAACAAAGACCCGGTACAGCATGGATTATGCGCCGGAAGTATTGGAGACGTTCGCCAACAAGCACCCCGACAACGACTACTGGGTGCAGTTCAACTGCCCGGAGTTCACCTCCCTGTGTCCTATCACGGGCCAGCCGGACTTTGCCGAGATACGAATAAGCTACGTGCCGGCCGAGAGAATGGTTGAAAGCAAGAGCCTGAAGCTCTATCTCTTCAGCTTCCGCAACCACGGAGACTTCCATGAAGACTGCGTGAACATTATCATGAAGGACCTCATCCGCCTGATGGAGCCCAAGTACATCGAGGTTACAGGCATCTTTACCCCGCGCGGCGGCATCAGTATTTACCCCTACGCGAACTACGGACGCAAGGGAACAAGGTACGAACAGCTGGCCGAGCACCGCTTCATGAACCACAACATGCGGTAGCGCAGGCCACGTTCAGCGGCTCTGCCCCGCTGACCTGGCCGGACGATAGCATACGAAAACACCGTCATACATGCAGCTATGAGAAGATTTTTTTTGTTGTTAGCCACCGTTGGCTTGCTGGCTTTGCCGTTGCAGGCACAGCAAGCGAGAAAGAAAGTTGCCGTTGTCCTCTCGGGCGGAGGTGCCAAGGGCATGGCCCACATCGGCGCACTGAAAGTGATAGAACGGGCCGGCATTCCCGTTGACATCGTGACCGGAACCTCCATGGGCAGCATTATCGGAGGCCTCTATTCCATCGGTTACAACGCCAACTTGCTCGATTCGCTGGTCAGGGAGCAAGACTGGACCTTCCTGCTCTCCGACAAGACCGACGTGAGCAAGCAGAGCCTGAACGACCGCCGCAAACAAAACACCTATCTGCTCTCAAAGGACATCACCCTGCGCCGCCACGTTTCGCCCGGCGGAGGCGGCTTCATCGTGGGCAAGAACCTCGCCAATCTCTTTGCAAGACTTACCGTGGGCTACCGCGACTCGATGGACTTTAACCGGCTGCCCATACCCTTTGCATGCGTTGCAACGAACATAGTAGACAACACGGAGTACGACTTCCACAGCGGTGTACTGGCCGAGGCGATGCGTACCAGCATGTCGATACCGGGCGTGTTTGCCCCCGTCAGGAAGGGTGACATGATGCTGGTAGACGGCGGACTGCGCAACAACTACCCCGTAGACATAGCCCGCGCCATGGGTGCCGACGTGGTGATAGGCGTCACGGTGCAAGGTCCGCCCAAGACGGCCGACGACCTCAAGACCGCTGCAACGGTGCTGGGACAGATTGTAGACGTTAACTGTAAGAACAAGTACGAGGACAACATGCGCCAAACCGACGTGCTCATACAGGCCAACACCACCGGATATTCGGCCGCCAGCTTTACCCGCGTGGCCATTGACACGCTGATACGCCGCGGCGAGGAGGAAGCCCTGAAGCACTGGGACGAACTCTTGGCGCTCAAGAAAGAACTGGGTCTGCCGGCCGGCTACCGCCCTGCTGCCCTGCAGCCTGCCACGGCCAACGAGCTGCCGGCACGCATGCGGCTCAACCGCATCACCTTTACTGATGTTGACAAGGGCGACGAAGCCTTCCTTCGTTTTAAGTTCCGGCTGGCCAACAGAGACTCTGTAAGCGTGAAGGACATTGAACACATCATCGCTTCCATGCGCGTTGACCTGTACTATGACGATGCTGATTACGACATACGGAGCCGCGGCGGCAGCTACGATGTTGACATTACGGCCCGCGGAAAGAAAACAAGTCAGGTGAACCTGGGCGTGAGATTCGACACCGAAGAGATGGTGGCACTGCAAACCAACGCAGGTTTCCACATCAAGGCTGCCATCCCCATCAACATTGAAGGTACGCTCCGGCTGGGCAAACGCATCATGGGGCGAGCCGACTTCTCGCTTACGCCGGTGGCTTTCAGCCGACTCACGCTGTCATATATCTACCGCCACGACGACATGAACGTATATAATGGCGGCGACCGCGTTTACAACAACATCTACAACGAGCACAAGGTGCACCTCAACGTGGTAGACTTCAACATCCGGAACTTCAACTTCCACATCGGTGCCCGCTTCGATTACTTCAACTTCAACGATGTTCTCATAGACCCCAATGTGCAGGATACCTTCGTGTCCGACCGCGACGTGCACTTCATCAGCTACCATGCCAACGTGGAATACAACAGCGAGGACAAGTGGAACTTTCCCACCCGGGGAGCCAACTTCCAAGCAGGTTTCGGCTATTATACCGACGATTTGGCCAACTACGGCAGCCACCTGGGCTTCAGCATCGTAAATGCAATGTGGCGGATGTCGTACGCACTCACCCGCCGAACTACCCTTCAGCCCATGCTCTACGGGCGGTTACTCTTCGGAGGCGGCATTCCCAACGTGAAGCACAACGTCATTGGCGGCAACTGGTTCGACCACTACGTGGAGGGGCAGATGCCCTTTGCCGGCGTGGGCCACATCGAACAGACCGATGACCAGTTCGTGGCACTGCAGCTGAAACTGCAGGAACGCATTACCGACAACAACTACATCATAGCCAAAGTGGCTGCAGCACAGCATGCCGACAAGCTGCGCAACATCCTTGACCATGGCCCCATGATGGGCTACCAGATAGGTTACTACTACAACAGCATCTTCGGTCCGCTGGGTGCTACGCTCGGCTATTCGTCAAAGACCAAGGAACCATACTTCTACATCAACCTGGGCTTCGAGTTCTGAGGCGTCTGCCGGCGGTACGCGGCAGCCTTTCCGGGGGTGGCGGCGAGCGGCTTTTCAGGGGCCGGAGGATAGGAGCAGGAACTTTTGACAAGTGTCAAAAGATTGTGCGACACCTGTCAAACAATCGTGCGACAAGTGTCAAAAGTTGCCGAAGCACATCTTTTAAACTTCCGTTGCATGCCAACGGTACCCCCGCTTCCGGTTTTCAGCTACCCGCATGGACGCAGAAAGGCGTGCAACTGCCAATGAGTTGCACGCCTTTCTGTATGTTTTCCACTCGCTGCCGGCGCCGAGCGGGGTCCGCGGGGCAGGCTTCCGCACGGCGTTACTTGGTGGTTTCGGCCAGTGCCTTCTGCCTTAACTGCTCGGCTATGCGGCGGGCTTTCACGTTTATATCCCTGACATTGCTCTTGCGGTAGTAGCTTCGGCTCTCGCCGTCGGAGCTCAGCACGAGCGAGTCGTTGCCCAGATAGTCGATGTCGCAGGTATCGTTGCGGGGGTTCACGATGGTGTAGTTGCTGTTGTCTTTGTTCATCTTGATGTCGCCGCTGATAACAATGAGCTTGCCGTTCCATATCCGCCAGTTGGTGTAAAACAGCAAGCGGGGGTAGGTAACGGGGCTGGCATCCTCCAGAGAGGTCTGTTCACTCACGTAACCTACGCTCTGCGCGTTCCATTGACGTTTGAGCCAGAAGCCGTATTCGCGTGGTATGAAGTAGATGTCGCGCAGGGAATCGGTGATTTCTATGTTGACCGAGTCACGCAGCCGCGGCATTACCACGTAGCACCAGATGCCCTGCAGCTCGTCCAGGTCAACCGCCAGGCGGGCCACGCGCTTGTCATGTTGGTCCAAGACCACGCCAATCCAGTCGCCTACTTTCATCTTGCCGAGCACCTTTCCGTTGCGCTTGGCCTGGATGATGTTGTAGGTCACGGGGTCACTACCGTCCTTGGGCAGCAGCACGACCACAGAGTCAGTGCAGCCTTCGCAGGCCAGTCCGTAGATTGTACTGTCGCCTTTTAGAGGCTGTTCTTCAGCCTGTTCTTCGGCCTTTGAGCCCAGGTGGACCTCATTCTTCTCGCCGCAGGCGGCAAAGAGGAGCGGGAAGAGGGTGAGAGTGATGAGGAAATATGGTTTCATATATGCACTGTTTTGCCTGCAAAGATAGTTATAAATCATAAAAAAACAATTCAATAAGGTGTAAATTGATAATTTTTATCTAAATTTGCACCTTGATACAAGACCGCTGTCCGAGGGTGGTCGAAGCATTATATTACGCAATATGAATCAAGAAAATATGAAGAAGAGAATCCAGTTCAGTCTCCTTTACCGAGACATGTGGCAGAGTTCGGGTAAGTTCCAGCCACGTAAGGACCAGTTGGAGCGTATCGCTCCGGTCATCATCGACATGGGTTGCTTTGCCCGAGTAGAGACTAACGGCGGCGCCTTTGAGCAGGTTAACCTGCTTGCAGGCGAGAATCCAAACGACGCGGTGCGTGCTTTCTGCAAGCCGTTCAATGAGGTCGGCATCAAAACTCACATGCTGGACCGCGGCCTGAACGCGCTCCGCATGTACCCTGTTCCTGACGATGTGCGCCGCATGATGTACCGGGTGAAGCACGCGCAGGGCGTGGATATTCCCCGCATCTTCGACGGATTGAACGACATCCGCAACATAGCACCCTCCATCAAGTGGGCCAAAGAGGCCGGTATGACACCGCAGGGAGCACTCTGTATCACCACTTCGCCGGTGCATACGCTGGAGTATTACTGCAAGCTGGCTGATGAGGAAGTGGCTGCCGGAGCCGAGGAAATCTGTCTGAAGGACATGGCCGGCATCGGTCAGCCAGCTTTCCTGGGCGAGCTTACGAGAATGATAAAGGAGAAACATCCCGACATCATCCTCGAATATCACGGCCATTCAGGCCCCGGCCTGTCGATGGCATCCATGCTCGAGGTAGCCAAGAACGGCATCGACATCATCGACACGGCCATCGAACCGCTGTCGTGGGGCAAGGTGCATCCCGACGTTATCTCCGTTCAGAGCATGCTGAAGCACGCCGGCTTCGATGTTCCCGACATCAACATGGATGCCTACATGAAGGCCCGCGCGCTCACTCAGGAGTTCATAGACGAGTGGCTGGGCTACTTCATCAACCCACAGAACAAGATTATGAGTTCGCTGCTGCTGGGTTGCGGACTGCCGGGAGGCATGATGGGCTCCATGATGGCCGACCTTGGCGGCATTCGCGGAACCATCAACAACCTGCGTAAAAAGAAGGGAGAGCCCGAACTCTCGGTCGATGACATGCTCATCAAGCTCTTTGACGAGGTGGCTTACGTGTGGCCGCTCGTAGGTTATCCGCCACTGGTAACGCCGTTCTCGCAGTACACCAAGAACATCGCGCTCATGAACTTGCTCACTTTAGAGCAGGGAAAGGGCCGTTTCGTGATGATGGACGACTCCATGTGGGGCATGATTCTGGGCAAGTCGGGCCGCATACCGGGTGAGATTGCACCCGAACTGAAGGAGTTGGCCAAGCAGAAAGGCCTCGAATTTACCGATGCCGACCCGCATACACTGCTGCCAGATGCACTCGACGACTTCAAGAAAGAAATGGACGAGAACGGCTGGGAGTATGGAAAAGACGACGAAGAGCTCTTCGAACTGGCCATGCACCCGGAGCAGTACCGCAACTACAAGAGCGGACAGGCCAAGAAGAACTTCCTCTCCGACCTGCAGGCAGCTAAGGATGCCAAGCTCGGAAGCAAGCTCTCGCCCGAGCAGATGGCCGAGTTCAAGCACGCCAAAGCCGACGCCGTAGCCGCTCCCTTGCGCGGACAACTGTTCTGGGAGTTCCAGGGCGACGGCGAAGCAGCTCCCGCTCAGGAGCCTTTCATCGGCAAGGAATACAAGGAGGGCGATGTGTTCTGCTACATTCAAGCTCCCTGGGGCGAGTTCGTCTCGGTACCTGCAGCCCTCGGAGGCAAGCTCGTTGAGGTTGCTGCCAAGCAGGGTTCAAAGGTGCGCAAGGGCGATGTACTCGCTTACATAGAAAGAAACGAAGCCTGACAACGTCTCCCCCAACGGGGATGAACATAAATAAGTCTTGCACAATGAACAAGATACATGGGTCTAACCATCAGTCTTCTTTCATGGAAGGGATGGTTAGACTTATTATTGACAAATACTATCCGGAGGACAACGAACTTCGTCACATCCTCCTCACCCATAGCCAATCTGTAACGCGTAGGGCGTTGCAGATTGTTTCTTTTCATCCGGAACTGAAGCTGGACAGGCAGTTCATTGCCGAAGCTGCCATGCTGCATGACATCGGAATCGTGCGATGCAACGCCCCGTCCATCTGCTGTTACGGTACCGAACCCTACATCTGCCACGGCCGGTTGGGAGCAGAAATGCTGCGGGCAGAGGGCTATGAGCGCCATGCCCGGGTGTGCGAGCGGCACACGGGGGCCGGACTTACGGCGGCGGAAATCATCAGCCAGAACCTGCCATTGCCCCATCAGGACTTTCTGCCCGAAACTTTGGAGGAGCAAGTCATCTGCTATGCCGACAAATTTTACAGCAAAACACGCCTCGATAAAGAGAAAACAATAGCCTCGGCAGAACGCAGTTTGGCCAAGTTCGGTGCCGACGGACTGCTTCGCTTCCGCCATTGGGAGGCGTTGTTTGAATAATACGTTAAAATTGCTCAAACGCTCTTACATTCATCTTTATTTCTTTAACTTTGCAAATTGCAATGAGACGGAGAACGATTATAGCAGTGTTTCTGTTTGCCTTCATGTTTGTGATGGCCAATGACAACATGCCCGTGTTCAGGAAAAAGAACAAGACAGTTGTCAGCAACGATACCATTGCCATAAGCGATACCACCATCCGTGCGGCCGGCAACTTGCCCGATACCACGAAGATGGACTCCTTGCAGCTTGCCATATACCATCACAACAAGGCCATAGACGACTCTATCAGGCTGGATTCCATCAACAGGAAGAAGGCCAACGGCCTCGAGGCGCCCATCCACTACGTAGCTCAGGACTCCATGGTCTACGATGCCACGACCAAGACAGCACACCTCTACGGCTCTGCCAAGGTTGACTACGAGAACATGAACCTTACCAGCGACCGCATTTACATGAGCCTTGACAGCAACCTGGTGCATGCAACGGGCACGCCGGACTCTACGGAGAAGGGCGGCGTAAGGAACAAGCCGAAGTTCAAAATGGGCCAGGATGAGTACGAGAGCGACAAGATGTCGTTCAATTTCAAGACCAAGAAAGGCTTTATCAACAACGTTTATACGGCGCAGGAAGAAGGTTTTCTGACCAGCGAACGTTCCAAACGCGACTCTTCCGGCGTCATCTACCTACAGCACGGACGCTATACAACCTGCGATGAGGAGCATCCCGACTTCTATATTGCACTCTCCCGGGCCAAGGTGAGGCCAGGTAAGGATGTGGTATTCGGCCCAGCTTACCTGGTTGTAGCCGATGTTCCGCTGCCTTTGGCCATTCCTTACGGCTTCTTCCCCTTTACAAAAAGCTACTCCAGCGGCTTCATCATGCCCTCGTACGGCGATGAGCAGGCCCGCGGCTTCTATCTCCGAGACGGAGGATACTACTTCGCCATGAGCGACAAATGGGACCTCAAGCTCCTCGGCGAAATCTATACAAAGGGCTCGTGGGGCATCTCCGTGGCCTCCAACTACCGCAAGCGGTACCGCTACAACGGCTCTTTTCTGTTCAGTTTCCAGGACACCCGGACGGGCGACAAGGGACTTCCGGACTACACGAGGCAGAAGAGTTTCAAGGTACAGTGGAGCCACCGGCAGGACCCCAAGGCCAATCCGTTCAGCTCGTTGTCGGCAAGCGTGAACTTTGCCTCGTCCAGTTACGAGCGTAACAACCTAAACAGCATGTACAATCCGCAAACACTCACGCAGAGTACCCGCACCTCTTCCGTAAGCTGGAGCACCACTTTCTCGAGTATCGGCATGACGTTGAGCAGCACGGCTAACCTGAGTCAGAACATGCGCGACTCGTCTATTGCCATGACGCTGCCCGACCTCAACATCTCCATCAGCCGCTTCTATCCCTTCCGCCGGCGCACGATGGTGGGCAAGGAGCGCTGGTACGAGAAGATTTCCATGAGCTACACGGGCCACATACAGAACTCAATAAATACGAAAGAGGACAAACTCCTGCACTCAAACCTGGTGAAGGACTGGCGCAACGGATGGCAGCACAACATCCCCATCAGCGGCAACTTCACCCTCTTTAACTACATTAACGTGAGCCCCTCGTTCAATTTTACCGACCGCATGTACACCCAGAAGGTGATGCGGTCATGGGACCAGACGGCTCAACGCGAAGTAGCAGACACCACATACGGCTTCCACAACGTGTACGACTGGAACTTGAGCATGAGCGCAAGCACCAAGTTGTATGGCTTCTGGACGCCCAGCCGCAAGCTCTTCGGCGACAAGATACAGGCCATCCGGCATGTCATTACGCCGCAGGTATCGTTCAGCTACGCGCCCGACTTTGGCGCCTCGCGCTACGGCTACTATGACAGCTACCAGCGTACCAATGCCGACGGCACCGTTGAACTGGTGCAGTACTCGCCCTATCGCGACGCTCTGTACGGCGTGCCGGGCGTAGGAAAGTCGGAAAACATTTCGTGGAGCGTGTCCAACAACATCGAGATGAAGGTCAAGAGCGACAAAGATTCTACCGGATTCCGTAAAATCAGCATCATTGACGAGCTGGGTGCACGCATGAGCTACAATGCAGCAGCCAAGGTGCGCCGCTGGAGCGACCTGCAGATGAGCATCCGCCTGAAGTGGTGGAAGAACTATACCTTCAACATGAACGCCGTGTTTGCCACCTACGCCTACGAGCTCAACAAGGACGGCGTGCCCGTGGTAGGCACCCACACCGAGTGGGGCAAGGGCCGCTTCGGCCGCTTCCAGGGCATGTCACAGAACTTCTCGTTCACCTTGAACCCCGAAACACTGCGTAAATGGTTCGGCCACAGCGACGAAGAAGAGGACGAGCGGAAGAACAACGACGAAGAAGGAATAGACACGAACATAGAGAGCAACGTGGACGAGGACATGATAGAGGGACAGCGCGGAGCCCGGAAAAAGGACTCCGGAAAGACCGAAACCGACCACGACGGCTACATGAAGTTCTCCATGCCGTGGTCTCTGACCATTGGCTACGGCATCACCATGCGCGAAAATCAGGACGTCAAGAAGTTCAACTACAAGACCATGCGCTACCCCTACAAGTTCTCGCAGACGCTCAACGTGAGCGGAAACGTGCGCATCAGCGACGGATGGAACATCAGCTTCTCATCGGGCTACGACTTCGAGAGCCACTCCATGAGCATGACCACGGCCTCGCTGCAGCGCGACCTGCACTGTTTCAACATGAGCTGCCAAGTAGTTTTGGCCCCTTACACAAGCTACAACTTCACCTTCCGCTGCAATGCCAGCACCCTGACCGATGCGCTCAAGTACGACAAACGCAGCGGCTACAGCAACGCCGTGCAGTGGTACTAACCGCAAGAGGTGCCATTCAACGCCGCCGGAGCTATGGTTCAACGGCGTTGAATGATATGTTCAACGGGCTTGTTTGTATGCTCCGCGAACTTTCGACAAGTGTCGCACGATTATTCGACACTTGTCGCACGATTGTCAGCCAGGTGTCAAAAGTTTGCGGGTGATGGGTGTTGGGGTGTTGGGTGATGGGTGTTGGGGTGATAGGTGATGGTCGATGGGGGTGTTGGGTGATGGGTGATGGGTGATAGGTGATGAACTGCGAGCCGCAAATTTACTTGGAAGTGAGACAAGAAAACACAATAATAGCATGAAATACGATTTCGATACGGTCATCGACCGCAAAGGTTCGGGCGACATGAAACACGATTTACTGAAAAAACTCTGGGGTAGGGAAGACCTTATTCCGCTGTGGGTAGCCGACATGGACTTTGCCGTCTGCCCCGCCATAGTCGATGCACTGAAGCGGCGCATGCAGCATCCTGTCTTCGGTTATACGGGCAAACCGGCCGATTTCTGGCCTTCCGTGGTCGACTGGATACGCACTCACCACCAGTGGGAGGTGCAGGCAGAGTGGCTGAAGTTTATCCCCGGCATTGTCAAAGGCATAGGCATGGTAACCAATGTGTTTACCGAGCCGGGCCAGAAGATTATCTGCCAGCCTCCCGTTTACCATCCCTTCCGCATCACGCCGCAGCGTAACGGCCGCCGGGTGGTGTGGAATCCGCTCGTCCGAAGGGCCGACGGATACTACGACATGGACTTTGACAACCTGGCGAAGGTGTGCGACGAGGATTGCAAAGTGCTTATCCTGTGCAATCCCCACAACCCTGCAGGCCTCTGTTGGAGCCGTGAGACGCTCGTAAGACTGGCCGACTTCTGCTACGACCACCATCTGCTCGTGGTCTCGGACGAGATACACTGCGACATGGCTCTCTTCGGTCGCAGGCACGTACCCTTTGCATCGGTGTCGGAGAAGGCACGCAACAACAGCATTACCTTTCAGGCTCCAACCAAGACTTTCAACATTGCAGGCATCGTGAGCAGCTATTGTATCGTGCCGAATGCCTCCATCCGCGAGCGGTTCTTTAGCTGGATAGAGGCCAATGAGTTCGATGAGGCTCCTCTTTTCTCATCGGTTGCCACCGTGGCTGCCTACAAGCACGGCGAAGAATGGCGCAGGCAGATGCTGGAATACGTAGAGGGCAACGTGCTGCTGGTAGAGGATTTCTGCCGTGAGCATATCCCGCAAGTCAGGCCCTTGCGGCCGCAGGCCTCGTTCCTGGTATGGCTCGACTGCACGGCCCTGCACCTGCAGCACGACCAGCTGACGGATCTCTTTGTGAACAAGGCCCACTTGGCGCTCAACGACGGCGAGATGTTCGGCCCCGGGGGCGAGGGTTTCATGCGCATGAACGTGGGCGAACCGCGCGCTGTTATCCGCCAGGCGCTCGCCCAGTTGGCTGCCGCCATAGGCTGAAGGGGGTCAGGCAGGCTTGGTGCGGGTAAAGTGGCCGGTCTCGTTCAGCGTGTAGACAGTGCCTTTACCGGCATCATTTACGGTTATTTTAAAGGTGGTAGGCGTTGCCTCCAGCTGCAGGTCGGCGCCCTGCGGCAGCAGTTTCAGGTCCTCGGCCGTTAGGCCCAGTTCCTTTGTGCCGGTGAGGTAGCGGTGGTGCTGCTCCCTGCTGGCCTGCTGGGCGTAGTAGAGTGCCCACATCAGTTGGTAGATGCCGGGGTCGTGGGGATAAGCAATCGGCTCGTTGTCACGGCTTCCAACGGTCTTGCCGGAGAAGTACAGGTAGGCCCAACGGTCGGGCATGTGCATGTCTATCTTGCCTGTGGGGCTCCATACCCAGTTCTCCTCGGGCCCTCCTTGCTTGAGCCATTCCACGCGCGAGAAGTTTATACGCCAGCAGTTGCCGGCCTTGAGCAGGTTGTCGAAGCCCGTCATGACGTCCTCCCTGGGGATGGCAATCTCCACGCTCCAGCCCTTGTCGCGGTCTGTACTGTCGTTCAGCGTGCCATCTATGTGCACGGCAGTCTTCATGGTGCGGTAGTCCCATTGCAGAAAGAAGGTGCCCCCGTCGCGGTAGGGGCGGCTCATCATCAGGTCGAAGACGGTGTTCAGGGCGTTCATCTCCATCTCAAAGTAGTTCTCGCAGTCGCCGTCGGGGTCGATGAATACCTCGAAGTCGTTGTCGTGATAGATGATGGCGTCGCGCTCGGTGAGCTTTCCGGTCACGTTGGGTTCCTCCATTTCGGCACCTATATACAGGTAATCGTCGTCCCAGAGCATCTTGGCGCGGGTGGCGTATTTGGGCTTGGCGAAGCCTTTTCCGCTGATGTCCCGGAACAGTTCCGTATATTCTGCCTGCTGCCAGGAGGTTTCGTCGAGCCTTCCGTCAATCTTCAGGCTGCCTGCAGTGCGGTAACACACGTAGCTCTTGGGGGTGGTCAGCAGGCGTTCAAACTTCTGTGTAAGCGATTGCGAACGGGCTGCCGTAGCGATGAGGCACAACAGGACTGCGGCCAGAGTTAGTTTCTTCATGACTTGGTTGGTTTGTTTTGTGTGTTGAAGAGGGCGTCGAGCGAAGCCTGCTCGCCCACAACCCAGATGATGTCGCCCTGCATGAAGGGGCGCGAAGGGTCTATGAGGGTCAGGTTCTCCTGCCCTTCATCCACGCCAACCACCATGCAGTTGAACTTGTTTCGGATACCGCTCTCCCTCAAAGTGAGGCCTATGAGGGGGCTGCCTTCGCGCAGCACCAGCTGTGAGAGCTTCATTTCGCGCTGTTCTATCTCCGGGTCGGCCTCGGCGGTGTTGTGGCGCAGCGCGTTGCCAAAGGCCTGTAACTGCTCGTCGTTGCCTATGGCTTGTATCTTGTCGCCGGGGAACAGGATGGCTGCTCCGTTGGGAATGTTTATCCGCTGGTTGCCCCGCAGGATGCTGCTCACGTGGATGCCGAAGCGATTACGGAACTGGAGCTCCTGCAAAGTCTTGCCTGCCCAGGTGGAATCTTCGGGTATGTCGAAGTCTGAAATGTGTATGTCGCGGTCCAGCAGCCGGCCTTCAAAGAGCGGACGCTTACGCCCCATGACCTGTGCCTGAATGTCGCGGCTCTGCAGGTTCTTGATGAACATGCGTTCCAGGCGGATGGAGCGGTGCTTGAGGTTGCGCGAAAGCACCATGAGGATGATGGCCACGAGGGCCAGCGTGATGACAACGGCATTGGCAAAGCGGGCCAGGTAGTTGCAAATGTAGAACAGGAAAGCGCCCACGATGGCCACGCGCACGAGGATGGTGAACACCAGGGGCAGCCGGTTGAGCCGGCTCTCTATCCACAGGGCCTTGAACTCCTCGCTGTGGTTGTGCTTCATGATGATGGAACGCAGGAAGGGGGACATGAGGGCCAGGGTGGCAACCCCACATACGCCATTGGCCCACCAGTGTGGCATGAGTTGGCGGAGGATGGGCAGGGCAAACGAGAGCATGGCCATCGTGATGGCTATGCAGAGTATGGCGTAGATGGTAGTGCTGACAGCCATCTTGCGGATGAGCCTTTTCCAGTTGCTTTTCTCCTGCTGCGATTCTTGGTGCATGGTGCCCATGTGGTTGAGCCGGCGTATCCATTTCTTGGGCAGGTGCCTTTCGAGCAGGTTGTAGCAGGGCTCGGCCGAGCGAATGAAGTAAGGAGTGAGAAACGTGGTGATGGCCGAAACGGCTACCACCATGGGGTAGAGAAAGCTGCTGATGACCCCCAGCGACATGCCCAGCGAGGCCACGATGAATGCAAACTCACCAAGCTGTGCGATGGAGAACGAGCTTTGCATGGAGGTTTTTAGCGACTGTCCGCTCAGCATGAAGCCCAAAGTGCCCAGAATACCCTGCCCCAAAAGGATGGTAAAGACCAGCGTGATGATGGGGAAGGCGTACTCGATGAGCACATTGAGGTCGACCAGCATGCCTACCGACACGAAGAATATGGCTACAAAGAGATTCTTGAGAGGCTCCACGAGGCGTGTAATCTTGTCGGCCTCCACGGTTTCGGCCAGTATGCTGCCCATGACAAAGGCGCCAAAGGCCGAGCTGAAGCCC
>LAHS01000946.1_pt1 | contig 50027 bp, 45 predicted proteins | sample 329651 | NCBI WGS metagenome assembly LAHS01 (sample SAMN03275699, study PRJNA271635) | activated sludge metagenome | isolation source: sample C-1 Sludge from hydrolytic chamber (first chamber) of Anaerobic...
AGGGTCAGATTAGAGAGTGCAATGCCTATGCCCAAAGGAAAGGAATTGAGATAGTCGGTCAGTATATCGACCGAGCCCTTTCGGCAAGGACGGATAACCGCCCAGAGTTTCAAAGGATGATTAAGGAATCCTATAATAAAGGATTTCAAAATGTTATTGTGTGGAAAAGAGACAGATTTGGCAGGAACCGATATGACATGATGAAATACAACGCCATTCTGGATAAGAACGGCTGTAAGCTTCTTTCGGCTACTGAGAATATCTCCGAAGGTTCAGATGGAATAATCCTTGCCTCAGTCCTTGATGGCGTGAATGAAGCCTATTCTGTTGATCTTGCACAAAAGGTAAGGCGTGGAGAGAAAGAGAACGTTATAAACGGAAAAGGTAACGGAGGAAGAACTCCATACGGCTATGACCTTAAGGATTCGCATTATTTTATCAATGAGAAAGAAGCGGAGATAGTCAGGTACATTTATAAAGAATACGCCGAGAACAAAATCACCATTAATGGTCTTGCAATCTTATTGAAGCAAAAAGGATTTGTGACTAGAACTGGTGAGCCTTTTAGTCATGGTTCACTTAGCTGTATGCTCGGAAATAAAAAGTATATCGGTGAGTATTCCTGGGGTGAAACTACTAATGAGGATTGTATGCCTCATATCGTTGACGATGACCTCTTCAATCGAGTTCAAAAGAAAAAAGAAAAGAATAAAAGAATCCCTCAAGTATATAAGACTGACGTGGAATATATTCTCACTACAAAATTGATTTGTGGGACTTGTGGTTCATTCATGGTTGGTGACTCAACTCTTAAAAAGAAAACTGGTAAAATCTATCGCTACTATACTTGCTCAAAGGTAAAGCATGGAAGAAAGTGCACGAAGAAATCAGTTGAGAAAGAGGCAATAGAAAAACTCGTGGTTATAGCCACCCTTAAATTCATAAGTGAAAAAGAGAACAAGTCAACTATGGTTCAGGAGCTATACGACTATCTTCAGCAAGAGTGTCCGTTCATCCAACAAATGGAAAGCACTATAGCGGAAACACAAAAGAAAATGAATAACATAATGAAAGCAATTGAAGACGGATTTGCTAGTGAGGAATTAAAAGAAAGATACAACAAATTAAAGGCTGATAAGACTGAAATAGAGAGAAATTTAGAGGTCGAAAAGATTAAGAATCCAAGTCTATCAAAAGACCAGATTGAGTATGTAATTAATGAATATTCGCAGTTTGATCCCGATGATATCGAGGAAAGGAAGGTTCTAATCAATACCTTTGTTAACTCAGTGTATCTCTATGATAATCAGCCATATATCGACATATTCTTCAATTTCAAGAACGGGCAAAGGCGTATAAAACTAGAGGATATCGGTTCGACCACGAACCTTCCTTGCTCCACCAACTGGTCGCCAGACGCACACTCATTTGATACTCGTATCGAAAGGGCGATTTGCGTTAAGGTTTGCTATTACTAAGCTGAGTAAGCCTAGTATCAAGTAAGCCAATATTGAAAGAGAGTCTCCCAGGCTCTCTTTTTTGTGAGTGGAGATTTCCACTCAACATGCCACAATCGTCTGTAAAACAGAGAAGTGGTATTTGCTATTTAATAACAAAAATATCGAAAATTTGACTCTATAGCTATTAGGAATCCCTTAAAAGGTAGAATTCTACTAAAAGCAAGATTGTCAAACTATTATACATATGTTAGAATATAATCGTAAAAAAGGTAGAATTCTACCAAAAAGGAGAAATTATGATTAAAAGAGAAAAATACCTATCACTCCTTATAAAATCAATAGGCAATGGATTTCCAAAAGTCATAACTGGTGTAAGGAGATGTGGCAAATCATATTTGCTGAAGAACATATTTGCCGAATATCTGAATGAACATTATGGGGACAAGTGCAATCAGATTATTATTGAACTGGATGTTTTAGAATATGCCTTGTACCGCAATCCGATTGAACTTGATAAATATGTCAAATCCAGGATTGTAAAAGATAAGTTCAATTTTGTTTTTATCGATGAGATTCAGCTCATTGATACAATTAAGAACCCTGTTTATTGCGATGGAAAATATATCGTAGCACATAAAGATGATAAAGATGTTATATCCTTCGTGGATGTGGTTTTAGGATTGTCACGAATGAGGAATGTTGATTTATACATAACGGGATCAAATTCAAAAATGCTGTCTTCGGATATCGTAACGGAATTCAGGGATAAAGCGACAAATATCAATATTCAACCTCTGTCTTTTGAGGAATTTTATAACTATAAAAACTTATCCAAAACGGACGCTGTTTATGAATACATGCAATATGGTGGCATGCCTCTTGCGGTTCTTAAAACCGGTGAAGATAAGAAGAGTTATCTAAAACAATTATTTGCTACGACTTACTTTAAAGATATTCTTGAACACAATAGGTTGGATAAGAGCGAGGCTTTGGATGCGCTTTGTAATATAATCAGTGAAAATTGCGGACAACTATTTAATTCTGAAAAAATATCTAACGTCTATCAAAGCAAGATGAAGGAGAAAATTGATAAAGACACGGTAACAAAATATATCAATTGTTTTGTCGACTCTTTTGTCATCAGAGAAGCAAAAAGATATGATGTTAAAGGATTGAAAGAGATTGGTGCTTTAAGGAAATTTTATTTTGTTGATAATGGTCTTCGAAACGCCAGAATAAATTTCGCTTATGATGATGAGGGTCAAATGCTTGAAAACCTAGTCTATAATGAGCTAATTTACAATGGATTTAGTGTTAATGTCGGAACCTTTGAAAAAATCGAAAAAGATAAAAACGGTCATAGTATTAAAAAGAACTATGAGATTGATTTTGTGGCTAGAAGAGGAATCAAGAAATACTATATTCAAGTTTCATCAGACATCAGCAGCCAAGAAACAAGAGCTAGAGAAATCAAACCATATGTTTCTTTGAATGATCAAATACAAAAAATATTAGTTATTAATAAACCAATTGAAGAAACTATCGATTCTAATGGATTTACAGTCATAGGCATTGCTGATTTCTTACTAGAATTTATAAAATAAAAACAATTTTGCAAATAATCAAGGCTCTTTTCAAGGAATTTTGTTTCTAATTTCTGCTTTTGTTTTCGCTTATCATAATTAAAGTCTACAGGTGATTAGAATTTGTAGAGATGGACAAAGGCGTATAGTAGTGCATTATTGCGAATCTCATTACCTCCACCAAATGGTCGCCAGACGCACACCCGTCTGATACTCGTATCAAAAGGGCGATTTGCGTTAAGGTTTGCTATTACTAAGCCGATGAAGCCTAGTATCAAGTAAGCCATTATAGAAAGAGAGTCTCCCAGGCTCTCTTTTTTAGCGAGTGGAGATTTCCACTCAACTCGCCACCCTCGTCGGTGGCTTTTTCTTTCTCTAAAATTTATTGCCACCGACTATGTAAAATAGGGTCACAAATTGGAAAAAGTTTCCATTAGTAGTGAGGAGACTTTTGTTTAAGGGGTACGAATTCAAGGATATTCGTTCCATTAGTAGTGAGGGGAGTGTGAGCGTTTCTATATGGATTATAGTTTTTGGAATTCCAACGGCAACTTTCTGGCTTATTCCGGCCTTTAAGGTGGAGAGAAAAATTTTTTGAAGTTCAAATGGAAAGTTTTGATGATTTTCCAGCCTTTTAAGTGGAGGTAGATTTTTTGAAAGAGTTAAGTTTTTGTCTTTTTCCAGCCTTTTAAGTAGAGAGAGGTGTTTAGCGTGGGAGTAAAGGAGGGCGATTATTTGGAAGATAAAGAAAATGAATTGAAGGAAATTGATGAGGTGAGCAAGGAAGTCTATGTGGACGTTCTTTCAGCGATGATCCATAAGGCGTTCAGTCAGGACCATAGAAGACTAAATGAACAGAGCATTGAGAGAAAAGACGAATTCTGAGTGGCAGAATTCAAGACCCACATAGCAAGAATGAACGACAAAGAATGCAAAATTTTGCTTAAAAAAGGAAACAGGATAAGCGGGTGTTGCATTCTGCAGCACTCCTTATCTCTGACTGGCGTCAGCAGTGGGAAACCCACATGACGATAACGGACTAAAAAAGTTGTCAATAGCAAGTTTTGGTAGTGGAAAAATAGAGAGTTACAAAAAATACAGGATTATTGTCGGATTCAATAATCACATACCTATTCCTTTAATGGTTCTAAAAAAGTAGTGTTCCAGTAGTGGAAAAAGAGTTCTAAAAATCCAATCGGATTGGAAAAAAAGGCAAAAATCAGGGGTTAAAATTCTAATGAATAGATATTCGTAGATGAATGGAGGTTTCATGATATGAATGGAGTTATATATGCTCGTTATTCTTCCGACAATCAAAGGGAAGAATCAATCGAAGGTCAGATAAGGGAGTGCAATGCCTACGCCCAAAGAAAAGGGATTGAGGTAGTCGGTCAGTATATCGATCGAGCACTTTCAGCAAGGACGGATAACCGCCCAGAATTTCAAAGGATAATTAAGGAATCCTACAGCAAAGGGTTTCAAAACGTCATCGTATGGAAGAGAGACCGCTTTGGCAGAAATAGATACGACATGATGAAATACAACGCCATTCTGGATAAAAACGGCTGCAAGCTTCTTTCGGCCACTGAGAATATCTCAGAAGGTTCAGACGGAATAATACTTGCCTCAGTCCTTGACGGCGTGAACGAAGCCTACTCCGTTGATCTTGCCCAGAAGGTAAGGCGTGGAGAGAAAGAGAATGTTATAAACGGAAAAGGTAACGGAGGAAGGACTCCGTATGGCTATGACCTTAAGGATTCTCATTATTTCATCAATGAGAAGGAAGCCGAGATAGTCAGGTACATTTATAAAGAGTATGCCGAAAGCAAAATTACAATCAATGGTCCTGCAGTCTTATTGAAGCAAAAAGGATTTGTAACCAGAACTGGCGAACCTTTTAGTCATGGCTCACTTAGCTGTATGCTTGGAAACAAGAAGTATATCGGTGAATATTCCTGGGGTGAAACCACTAATGAGGATTTCATGCCTCATATCATTGATGATGACCTCTTCAATCGAGTCCAAAAGAAAAAAGAGAAGAACAAAAGAATTCCTCAAGTTTACAAAACGGATGTTGAATATATTCTCACTACAAAATTGATTTGTGGGACTTGTGGCTCATTCATGGTTGGCGATTCAACCCTTAAAAAGAAAACAGGAAAAATATATCGCTACTATACATGTTCAAAGGTAAAGCATGGAAGAAAGTGCACGAAGAAATCGGTTGAAAAGGAAGCGATAGAAAAACTCGTGGTTATAGCCACCCTTAAATTCATAAGCGAGAAAGAGAACAAGGCAACTATGGTTCAGGAGTTATACGACTATCTTCAGCAGGAATGTCCGTTCATCCAGCAAATGGAAAGCACCATAGCGGAAACACAAAAGAAAATGAACAATATAATGAAGGCAATTGAGGACGGATTTGCTAGTGATGAATTAAAAGAAAGATACAACAAGTTAAAAGCTGACAAGACTGAAATTGAGAGAAATTTAGAGGTAGAAAGGATTAAAAATCCAAGTCTATCAAAAGACCAGATTGAGTACGTAATCAACGAATATTCTCAGTTTGATCCTGACGATATCGAGGAAAGGAAGGTTTTAATCAATACCTTCGTTAACTCCGTGTATCTCTATGATAACCAGCCATATATCGACATTTTCTTCAATTTCAAGAACGGGCAAAGGCGTATAAAACTGTAGGATATCGGTTCGACCACGCACGTGCCTTGCTCCACCAAACGATTTATATCCGAGCTCATATGGGCTCGGTTTTTTATTTCGATTCTTATTTTTAAGTTGATAATAGAAAAAGAATAGTTCGCTTAAAAAACTCATCAATGTGAAAACCTACATTTTTGATAGATAAATCTACATATGAATAATGATTAAAATTGATTTATTCTTGAATTATCTTAAAATTGATAGAAAACTACATCCTTAACCCTCCTATGTCATCTGAAGATGTGTGGTAAAATTAAGACGTAATAGAGGAGATATTTACCATGTTCTTAAAATCAAAAGAATTATTTGCCGAGAAGTTTGGCTATCAGCCATCTGAGACTTATTTTTCTCCAGGGAGAGTTAACCTCATCGGTGAATATACAGATATAGCGGGAGGACATGTTCTTCCTATGACTATTCAACTTGGAATTGAGGCCAGTGTCTCAAAAAGGAAAGACAGAATAATTCGAGTATTCTCTCTTAATGACATAAGGGAATTCTCTTTAGATAGCTTAGTGAAGACTGAGATTAGCTGGATCAACTTCGTCATCGGTGAATTTGTCATTTTCAGAGCCCACGATATCGAAACTGACTGCGGACTTGATATAGCCTTAGATACTTCTTTGCCTCAGGGAAGCGGATTATCTTCTTCAGCTTGCTTAGAAGTCTTAATAGGCACTATCATAAATAACCATTCTAATAAGGAAGTCTCTAAGTTTGATATAGTCTCTTACTCTAAAGAAAATGAGAATAAGTTCATCGGTCTATCTTCAGGCATCATGGATCAATTCGCCTGTGAGTTTGGCGAGAAGAACATGTGTATCGCCTTAGATACTAAGTCCTTAGAGTACAAAATGATTCCGTTCGACTTAAAGGAAAATGACTTGATCATCATGAACTCTAATAAGCACAGAGAACTTAAGGACTCTAAATACAACCTCCGTGTCCAAGAAATGAAGGACGGCTTGAAGGACTTAGCTCCTTATCTTAAGTTTAAGGATGCTTGCGACATATCATTTGAAGACTTAGAGAAGTACAAGGACAAGATTACCTCTCACGATTCATATCTGAGGCTTAAGCATCTCATCACCGATAACGAAAGAGTACTTAAGTGCGGTGAGCTTCTCTCTGATGGAAAGATCGATGAGTTTGCTCATCTTCTTGATATCGGTCATCAGTCGGTCTCTAAAGACTTTGAAGTCGCTGGTAAAGAACTAGATGCTTTAGTAAGACTCGCTAAGGAGAAAGGCGCTAAAGGTGCTAGAATGACTGGCGCTGGATTTGGCGGCTGCGCTATCTTCATCTCTTCAAAAGACAAAACAGAAGATATCATCTCCTATGTAAAAGAGAACTACTATAAGGAAATAGGGCTTAAATGTGATTGCTACTACGCTGTACCTACTGACGGAGCTAGAAGAATCAAATAATTGAAGGGGGCTTATATTATGGAACTTGATGAAATAATATCTTCTTTCTTGAAGTACGGGGAAGAAAAGGAATTCTTTCCTTTAGAAGATGAAATATACGTATCTAATGAACTCCTCTGGCTTTTTAAGGGGACTTCCTTTAAAAAGTCTGAAAAGACAGTTTCTTATAAGGAAGCTGTTAAGGAAGGGCTAGAATACGCTAAAGAACACGATTTATGCGAGTTAGATAATCTTAATCAGATGGATAACTTCGAGGCTAAGATCATCGATATGATGATTAAAAAGCCCTCAGAGATTACTAAGATGTTCTGGGAGAAATACAAAGCTTCGAAAAGAGGCGCTACTGACTGGTACTACCAGTTCTCAAAGGACACTTCATACGTGAAGGCTGATAGGCTTTCTAAGAATATATGCTATAAATACGAATCTAAATACGCTCCCTTAGATATTACTATTAACCTATCTAAGCCTGAAAAGGACCCTAAGGAAATCGCTAGGCTGAAGACCATTAAATCTTCGTCTTATCCTCTTTGCGCTCTCTGCAAGGAAAATGAGGGCTTCTACGGCTCTTATAACCAAGCGGGCAGGTCTAATCACAGAATCATTCCTCTTAAACTTGATGGCGATGACTTCTTTTTCCAGTATTCGCCTTACGGGTACTTCAATGAACATTGCATCCTTTTATCTACTTCTCATTCTCCTATGAAGATCGATGAGAAGACATTCAGAAGATTTGTATCTTTCTTAGATATCTTCCCGGATTACCTTTTAGGCTCTAACGCTGATCTTCCTATCGTAGGAGGATCTATTCTCACCCATGAGCACTACCAAGGCGGAAGATATGTTTTCCCTATAAATAAGGCTAAGACCTTATTTGACTTTAAACTAAATGGTTTTAAGGATGTTAAAGGGGAAGTGGTCGATTGGCCGATGACTGATCTTAGGATCTCTTCTAAGGATAAGAATGAATTAATAAAGGCCGCTAGCAAGATACTTGCTTGCTGGAGAGAGTATTCTGATCCTGAAAATGATATCTTGGCTTGTACTGACGGTGAAATGCATAACACTATATCTCCTATCTCCAGAATGGATGAGGGGTCTTATCAGTTCGACTTGGTCTTAAGAAATAACAGAGTAAGTGAAGAGTATCCTGACGGTATCTTCCATCCTCATAAGGATAAGCATCATATTAAGAAGGAGAATATCGGTCTTATTGAAGTGATGGGACTTGCTATTCTTCCCGGCAGACTTCATAATGAGCTTAATCTCTGCTCAGAGTATCTGATGGACTCTACTAAGCAATATGATTCTTCTATAGATAAGCATCTTCCTTGGCTTAATGAATTAAAGAAGAAATATTCACCTAAAGACCTTAAAGAGGCTGATAATATTATCAGAAAGGAAGTAGGCTTGGTCTTTGAAGGCGTCTTAGAGGATGCAGGAGTATATAAACTCAATCCTAAAGGCATAGAAGGTATTCATAGATTTGTAGCTTACGTTAACAATAAATGAAAAAAGAAAGATCTTACGGAGCGGTAGTCTTCTCTAAAGAGGGGAAAGTCCTCATCGAGAATATGCGCTTAGGGCACGTGTCGATTCCTAAAGGGCATATCGAAGAAGGGGAGACTCCTAAAGAGTGCGCCTTAAGAGAGATTAAAGAAGAGACTAATCTAGATGTTTTATTAGATATGAACTTTGAAGAAGATGAGGAATATTCCCCATTTGAAGGCATAATTAAGAAAGTTACTTTTTATGTGGCGGATTATCTAGATGATAAAAAGCCCGTTCCTCAAAAAGAAGAAGTCGACTCGATTGTCTGGATGGATCAAAAAGAAGCTGAAGAGGCACTGACTTTTCCTTCAGATAAGAAAATAGTGTTTGACGCTATAAAGTATTGGAATAACAGAAAGTAATCTAACCTTTATCAATTCTTTTGTTTATGCTAATATTCTATTAGTCAGCAAGGTATATATAAAAAATGGTAAGCGCAACACTTTCAGATAGAGCAGGCAATCATATCGTCAAAAGAGTAGGTTTCTCTTTTGGCTACCTTATTTTAGGCCCTATCTATTTGCTTTTTAGACTTAGATGGGAAGGCTTGCTTCTTATCATCTGCTATTATTACTTGCTTCCTATCCCCGGGATGGAATATATATGCTCATCTATAGGGAACTTAAGCTTCAATGAAGGCGTTAAAAAGGGAATCACTGATACCTTGTTATTCTTTAGGGGCGGGTTTACTGACCCTAGGACTTACGTCGGGATTTTGATTGTCTTGGCGTTCCATATCTTATTCTCATTTTTCTGCGATAACTGGCTTCTTGGTAAGAAGATAAGGAAAAAGGGCTTATCCCCCTTATCTGAAGATGACGCCAGAAAGCTCATATATGCTCACGCGGTGAAGCCTGATGTGCTTCTTGCTAAAGAAGTATCTGAAAAAGAGCATTTATTCGAGCAAGCCGAAAGAGTCTGGGAAGATAAGAACCTTTCTTACACCACTATGCTTTCTAGATCAGAGATGGAACGTATCCAAGATGAAGAGATGAAGGGAAACGTCAAATCAGGGAATGACGACTTAGCCCATAAAAGGCATCTGGATAACGCTAACTTACTTGCTAAAGGCGTAATCACTAAAGAAGAGTACGATATTCTAGAGAAGAGAAACGGGTCTTCTAAATAACATAAGTCTATTAAAACGGGGAAACTCGTTTTTTTAATGGTTAAGAAAAAGAGGACTAAAAAAGGCTCCCGAAGGAGCCTTATTAGCTTGAGATTAGAGCTGTCTGTTGTAGAATTCAACGATCTGAGCTTCATCAATTTCTGATGTAAGTTCTTTTCTCTCAGGTAATCTTACGAATGTGCCTTCGAGCTTTTCCTTATTAACAGTGACATAAGGAACCATTGAGGTCTGATTCTTCATAGCATCAGCGACAAGGGCGAACTTCTTAGCGGCATCAGTTAAGGTGACGACATCGCCGACCTTGACTAAGTAAGAAGGAATATCGACTTTCTTGCCATTGACGAGAACGTGACCGTGGTTAACTAACTGTCTAGCACCTCTTCTGGTTCTTGCGAAACCGAAGCGATAGACCATGTTATCCAAACGGGATTCAAGGATTCTCATGAAAGCGAGTCCGGTGACGATCTTCTTATCAGCCTTAGCGATAAGGAATAAACGTCTGAACTGTTTTTCAGAGACACCGTACATATTACGGAGCTTCTGTTTTTCGGCCAACTGCTTTCCGTATTCAGAAGGCTTTTTCCTTCTGTCATTACCGTGCTGACCAGGGGCATAAGGACGCTTTGCGAGTTCTTTGCCATTTTCTAAAATAGAGAAACCTAAACGACGTGAGACTTTCCAAGTAGGACCAACGTATCTTGACATGTTTTCTTTCCTTTCTATATAGGTGCAAATCCTTTTGCTCCGGGTGAGTGACTTCACTATTGATAGCTGAGCTACTTTTTTATATTGTCATTCATCAGACAAGCAAATATCTGCATGCTACACATGCAAGTAAAATTATACTTAGTTTGATTATTTACGTCAAGAAGAATTTTACCACGGCTTAAGACAACTTGTAAGCCTATATATATAAGGATATATAGAAAGGTTAATTAAGAGGGAATAGAGTATAGTAAAAGTATCTATTTAACTACCTTTTCATAGGCTATGCGGTCATTATTATCTTTATCTTCCTTTAAAATGACAATTCCACACTTGGTGAAGCCGTTCTTTTCAAAGTTGTGCTGCATGATCTTGTTTAGCTTATAAGTATCACCTCTGACTGAATTGAAATTATGCTTATAAGCATATTCAGAGACGTAATCTAAAAGCTTGGAGCATAAAGACTTGCCTCTATAGTCTTTATCGATAGCTACCATGTGAACAGAAATATAAGGAGAGGAGTCAGTAAGCCACTTTCCTTGATAGATGACATCGTAAGCTTCTTGCCTGGTAGTTAAGATAACACAGACAGCTACTAAGACATCATTTAGAAACATTCCATACAGTTGCTTATTTTGAACAAAGTATTCAACATCGCTTCTATCAGGGTATCTTCCTTGCCACTGAGGGGAATTAGAGGCTTTTAAAAAGTCTTTGCCGTCTTTAGCAATCTTGCTGGCATTATCTATATATTCATCATTTAAAAGCTTGAATTCATATCTATCCATAATTATGACCTCTACTTGATGGATTATACTCCCGTCTTTAAATGTTAAACAAGACATATATATAAGGATAGGGAAAAGAACATCTGGGAGTTGAATCATAAGAAAGGAATGTGAGACGAAATTAATAGCTGTTGTAGAAAGTTAGACAAAGTTAGGCAATATTAAGGAATGTGTTTATCTTTGGACCTAAGAACTTTTTATTATCTGGTATTTATAAAAAAGGATTCTATAATGAAGGCGTCTGAAAGGAATTAATTATGAATAGATCAAAATTGTGTTTATTACCTCTTGTCTGTCTTCTTACCTTAGTTAGCTGCGGAGAAGAGACCTTTACTGAAGTCACTGATTCTGACGCTAAGTCTGCTACTCTTAAGGCTGCTCAGTCAGAGGAGACCTCTAGGGCTAATATATCCGGGCTTAAGGAAACTGTGAAAACTGAAGTCAAGAACGGATCTACTACTAAGTCTCTTACTGCTAAATATGAAGCTATCTTCGATGGCGACTATATGAACTCTTATACATATATGTACGTCAACAAAGATAACTATTGCACCATGTACTACACCTATTCTTCAACTGATGCTAAGTTCACTGTCGTGTTCGACGGAAAGAACACTACAAGTACTGGCTCTAATTCTGTATCCTTCAAGTACTCTTCTTCTTCTATAGGAACAGTCGAGACTACTGATGACTCTAAGAGCGAGGCTATCTTAGATTCCATTTCTGTTCCTAGCATCGCTGAAATAACAGTATCCACTGACTCATTTAAGATTTATACAGGCTCTAATGGGTCCACTAAGATCACTTATGCCAGCAGTGAATCTGATGTTAGCGGTGATTATGAATTAATCGTCGGAAGCGACGGATATGTATCTTCTACAGCATTTAGCGGAACTTCTGGTGACTTGACTCTTTCTTCAAGCATCTCTTATGAATATAACGTTAAGAAGATCGATACCTTGGATACATCTAAGTACACTGAAGTATCTGGCGCTCAGTTTGCAATAAATACTATTTCTATTGCTTCTATTGTTTCAGGGATTTCTTCTTATCTACTTTCGTAACCTGAATTTGATATCGGAATTCCTATAAGAGGCCTTCGGGCCTCTTTTTTGTTCATGTCTTTAATTTTATTCTGTTAATAGCCACGAATGAGAAGAAATATGGCTCAAAATAGGTAATTATCCAATATTAGTTAATTGACTAAGATACGCCTTGAAATTATAATGAATCGTATTAACAAGGAAGTATAAAAATATGAGCTACGATTTTAAAGCAATTGAATCTAAATGGCAGAAGAAATGGAAAGACGCTGAGCTTTATAAGTGCGACGTCTACGATTTCTCTAAGCCTAAGTATTACGTCATGGATATGTTCCCTTATCCTTCTGCCCAAGGACTTCACGTCGGGCATATAGAAGGGTATTCGGCTACTGATGCCGTAGCTAGATTTAAGAGAGCTCAGGGATTTAACGTCCTTCACCCGATGGGGTTTGATTCTTTCGGGTTGCCTGCCGAACAATACGCTATTAAGAATAATAAGCATCCTGGTCCTTTTACGGAAGCTAATATAGATAACTTCAAGAAGCAGATGGACGGATGCGGATTATCTGTAGATTGGTCTAAGGAGATTCATACTTCTGATCCTTCTTATTACAAGTGGACTCAGTGGATCTTCTTAAAGCTTTTTGACAATAAGTTAGCTTATATGGAAAATAGACCTGTCAATTATTGCCCTAAGCTAGGCACTGTCTTAGCTAACGAGGAAGTAATTAACGGCAAGTCTGAAAGAGGCGGGTTCCCGGTCGTCACTGTCGATATGAACCAGTGGGTCTTAAAGATCACCGCTTACGCCGATAAGCTTTTAAATGACCTCTCCTTGCTAGACTGGCCGGATTCTACTGTTATCATGCAGAGAAACTGGATAGGCAAGTCAGAAGGAACTGAAATTGAGTTTGATGTAGTCGACTCAAAAGAGAAGTTCTTTGTTTACACTACTAGAGTCGATACTTTGTTCGGGTGCACTTATGTAGTTCTGGCTCCTGAGCATCCTCTAGTTAAGAAACTCACTTCTAAAGAGCAGAAAGATAAAGTAGAGGCTTATATCAAGTCAGTAAAAGAGAAGTCCGAGATAGAGAGAACCTCAGTCGATAAAAAGAAGACCGGTGTCTTTATCGGTGCGTACGCTATAAATCCTATTAATAATAAGGAAGTCCCTATTTATATAGGCGACTATGTCTTGGCCAGCTATGGTACTGGAGCGGTCATGGCTGTTCCGGCTCACGATACTAGAGACTATCAGTTTGCTAAAGAGCACGATATTCCTTTCATCCAGGTCTTGAAAGGCGATATTTCTAAAGAGGCCTTTATTGAAGACGGAGAGCATATCAACTCTTCTTTTGCTGATGGCATGAATATCAAAGATGCCTCGAAGGCTATCGCTGATGAATTAATCAAGATAGGCAAGGGAAAGAAAACTGAGAAGTTCAAGCTTAGAGACTGGCTCTTCTCACGTCAGAGATACTGGGGCGAGCCTATTCCTATTATCCACTTGGAAGATGGGAAGATGGTCGGAGTTCCTTATGATGAACTGCCTGTCGAGCTTCCTGAACTAGATAACTACACACCTTCAGGAGACGGCAAGCCTCCTCTTAATAAGGCTGAAAAGTGGGTAAATGTCACTATCAACGGTCAAAAAGGCAAAAGAGAGACTAACATCATGCCTCAGTGGGCTGGTTCTAGCTGGTACTACATCAGGTACCTAGATCCTCATAACGATAAAGAGATCGCTGATAAGAAGCTGATCGATCACTGGCTTCCTGTCGATCTTTATATCGGTGGTGCTGAACACGCTGTTCTCCACCTTCTGTACGCACGCTTCTGGCATAAGTTCCTTAGAGACTTAGGCGTCGTCTCTTGCCCTGAGCCTTTTAAGAAGCTTCGTCACCAGGGAATGGTCTTAGGATCTAATGGCGTGAAGATGTCTAAATCCTTAGGTAATGTTGTTAACCCTGATGAATGCGTAAGGGAATTCGGAGCTGACTCTTTGCGTTTATATGAATTGTTCAAAGGACCTATCGATCAGTCTTTGCCTTGGTCAGACGATGGACTTAACGGAGCTAACAGGTTCCTCAATCGTCTTTATAGGCTATTTGCCGATACTGATTTCCAAAAGAAGCAGACTGAGACTAACGATAAGTCATTAGATTACATCTACAATGTCACTGTTAAGAAGGTGACTTCTGATTATGAGGACTTGAAGTTCAATACCGCTATTTCTCAGATCATGGTATTTGTAAATGCTCTTTATCAGGCGAAGACCATATATAAGCCTTATCTATTAGGCTTAGCCCAGCTCATTGCTCCTATCTGCCCTCATATTGGTGAGGAGTGTTTTGAGTTATTAGGCGAAAAGGGATTTATCGACTTTGTTAAGTGGCCTACTTATGAAGAAAGTAAGTGCCAGATTGATGAAGTAGTTGTCGCCATCATGATTAACGGCAAGCACAGAGGCAACATCACTTTGCCTTCTTCTTGCCAAGATAAGGAAGTCGCTCAAAAGGCAGCCTTAGCTAATCCTGATGCCGCTAAGTTCCTAGAGGGAAAAGAGATCGTCAAGGTTATCTTTGTCCCTAAGAAGATTATTAATTTCGTCATCAAGTAGCAAAAAGAGGAGAATATCCTCAAAAAATGGTATATTAGATGTTGAAAGCAGAATGCTCTTTCAAACTGAATAAAGGAGATATTACAATGGCCAGAAAGTATATTGAAGTCTCAGCAACTAACCCGGGCGGCAAAGCCCTTATATCTCTTTCCGCATTAAGCGAGATCGCTAAGTGTGTCTTAGAGGACCTTCCTAATGTTTCATTTGAGGATGCATCTAAAGTCAATGGCAAGAGCGGGGTTAACATCATTGTTGATAAGCCCATTCTTTGCCGTGAGGAAAAAGGCCAGCTTTCAATATTTATACATATCTTGGCTAGGCAAGGGGAAAATGCCTCTTCTTTAGCTAATCTTATTCAGCAAGAAGTCGGCGAGCAGATTGAAGCCGAGACAGAACTCGCAAACTGCTTTGTCAACGTCAAAATAGACGGAATGTTTTAAATTAGAAAAGGTTAAGAAAGATTTAATATGGCAGAATTAACAAGAAATCAGCTCCGTGAGAAAGTCGTAGATGCTCTTTATTCTTCTATCATCCAGGAAGTAGCCAATATCGACTATGACCCGGAGCAGATCTTTGACGGCATCTTCAACGTAGAATCCTTTGGTGAAGCTGATATCTTCGCACAGGAAGTATATGTTCAGGCTTTGAAGAACAAAGACGAGATCATCGCCTTAGTTCAGCCTAAGCTCAATAAGTGGACCTTCAAAAGACTAAATACTATCGCCCAGGCGATATTCCTAGAGTCCATTTCTGAGTGCAAGTACGCTAAGTACACTACTAAGCCTGTCGCTATCAATTGCGCCGTGGATTTAGCTAAGAGATATCTGGATTCAAAAGACTACAAGTATATAAATGCTGTCTTGGATAAGGTCTTATGAGCGAAGCCTCATATTACCAATCTAAAAAACACGTTTTTACTGTCGGGGAGTTTTCCTCGATAATCTCTGAGGTGATGTCTTCAGAGCTTTTTATGAATGTCATGGTTAGAGGCGAAATCACTTCTAAGCAGGAGAAAAAAGGGAATATATATCTGACTTTGATCGACTCAGATGAAAACTCAAACCCTCTGAAGGGGAAGGCTATTCTTAAAGTCATCATCTTCGCTTGGTACGATAGAAGCATTAGTGAGCCTTATAACGTCGGGGATGAAGTAGTGGTAAGAGGAGATATGTCTTACTACGCACCATTCGGGTCTTTATCTTTAAATGCCAAGGACTTATATCAGTACGGGGAAGGAATGGAGCTCATCAAGCTTAAAAGGCTTAAGGATAAGCTTGAGAAGGAAGGCCTTTTTGCTCAAGAGAAGAAAAAGCCTCTTCCTAAAAGCGTCAAGAAGATCGCTATTATAACCTCCGCCTCTGGTGCTGCCTATCACGATATCATGGAGACCTTATCTAGAAAGATACCTGTCTCCACTGTTCTTTATGACGCCTTAGTTCAAGGCGAGCAAGCGCCTAAGTCTTTGATAAAGGCCCTTGATAAAGCCTATAAGTCAGATTGCGACTTAATCATATTCGGAAGAGGGGGAGGGTCGAAGACCGACCTTTCTTGCTTCAACGATGAAGACTTGGTTAGAAAAGTGGCGGCTTCTTCTAAATGCATAATAACCGGTATCGGACATGAGATAGATACCTCTTTATGCGACTTAGCGGGCGACATATACGCTATTACGCCTACCCAGGCTGCTGATATGGCTCTTCCTAATATGGAAGATGTCTTAGATAACTTAGAGGATCTTTCTAAGACATTAGATAGAATAGTGTCTAATAAGCTAATCAATTATTCCTTGGAGTTATCAAAAGGGGAGCAGCTATTAGAAAGCTATTCTCCTACTAGATTCTTCTTAGCTAAGCAAGAGAAAATTTTTTCTCTAGTCTCTAAACTATCAAACGCCTTTTCTAGATATATAATCATTAAGGAGAACTACCTTAAGGATGTTCAGATTCGACTTGAGAGGACCAATCCTTCCTTGCTTCTCAAAGAAGGCACGGCTCTAGTTAGATTCAATAATAAGCCCCTGAAGAGTGTAAATGACGTGCTCGATGGGGATAAGATCGAAATAGGATTAAAAGACGGCGTCTTAGGCGCTATTATTAAGAAAGGAGAATAGTAAGATGGCTGAAAAGAAAGCAAAGGAATTGTCCTTTGAGGAAAAAGAAGAGAAGTTAGGTCAGATCATTAAGAAACTAGAGGATAATCCCTCTTTGTCCTTAAAGGAAACCACGGCTTTGTATTCGGAAGGAAAAGAGCTCTTGAAGAGCATGAATGAAGAGCTTAATACCTTAAAAGGCATGGTCACGAACGAAATAGTAAAGGAATAGTAGATATTTGGTACTATATAAGTAAAAATGGGAAAATTTGATCTTAAGCACTTCGATTATCAAATGTTGCCCTCGCTTTCGTATAAAGACGAGGAAGAGCTTTCTGATGAAGTGAGAGAAGAAATCATAAAGGACGTCTCTATTAACGGGGGACACCTTTCGTCTAATCTCGGGGTAGTGGATTTAACTATCGCTCTTCTCAAGGTCTTCGATCCTATAAATTCCGATATCATCTTCGATGTCGGGCATCAATGCTACACATATAAGATTCTTACTGGCAGGGACTTATCTTCTCTAAGGAAGAAAAACGGACCTTCGGGCTTTCAAAAACTAGGGGAGTCAGTCGCCGATAAATTCGAGTCTGGTCACTCCGGGTCTTCTATACCTGTCGCTTTAGGCATGGCGGCTGCTAAAAAGGCTAAAGGGGATAATTCACCTACTATCGCTGTTATAGGTGATGCTTCTATTGCTAACGGGCTGGCCTTTGAAGGCATCAACAGCCTTGATCCTAAGGTATACGGGAAGGTTATTATCGTTTTAAACGACAATAATATGTCTATCTCCAAACCCCAGGGATCTTTAAGCAAGTTTTTTAATAAGGTCAGGACCTCAGTCTTCTATCAGAACGGAGCCGGGAGGTTTAAAAAACTCTTCAACCATAACGGCGTGAGGTGGATTTATAAAAGCGGTGTCTACATGAAGAACATCGTCAAGAGAACCTTTACTCAGCCTAATCTTTTCTCTAATTTCAACTGTGTATATTTAGGTCCGATCAACGGTCATAACTTCAAGAAGATGGATGCCTTCTTCAATAGGGCTAAAAGTATTGAGGGAAACGTCATCATCCATGCGAAGACCGTTAAGGGCAAGGGATATTCCTACGCTGAAGAGGATGAATCCGGCTACTGGCATTCAACACCTCCTTTTACTTATCCTGAGGGGACTCCTATTAATAGCCATGAGGATATGATCTCTTTGTCTAACCTTTCGGGAAAGTTTGTCCTAGAAAAGATGGATGAAGATCCTAAATGTGTAATAATAAGCCCTGCCATGCAAAAAGGAAGCCACCTAGAAGAAGCCTTCAACAAATATCCTTCTAGATGCTTTGATGTGGGCATAGCTGAAGATATGGCTATAGACTTAGCGGCTGGCTTAGCCTTAAAAGGGATGCACCCTATTATTTCAATCTACTCTACTTTCATGCAAAGAGGCTACGATCAGCTTATAAATGACCTATGCAGGATGGAGCTTCCTGTCTTGGTCTTAATTGAAAGATGCGGGCTTATAGGAGCTGACGGTTCTTCTCACCAGGGCATATTTGATGTAGCCATGGTAGACGGGATGCCTAATAGCATCATCAAGATGCCTTATTCTGCTGACTCATTAAAGTCAGATATAGACGACTATAAGTTCGACACTAAAGGGCCTATGTTCATCCGCTTAGAGAGAGATTATGTGCGTAAGCAAACTGAATTTATCAAAGACGGAGCCGATAGCATCATCTCCAAGAAAGAAAATTGCTCCCTGGGGCTAGTTTTGATAGGAATTGAAGGTGAATTGGCTTATACTAAATACAGCACAGATGTAAATGCCGTTCTCTTCAATAAGATCAAGCCTATAGATGAGAAGAGCATTGAGTTTCTAAAGGGAATGAAGACCTTACTTGTTTTCGACCCTACGGGGACAGAAGACGGTTTTGCTTCTTACCTTTCCTTGCAGCTAGTTAAACAGGGCTACAAAGGAAAAATCGAAGTCATGGCCTTAAAAGGGAAGTTTATCCCTCACGCTACTAAAAAAGAGCAGATTGAGGACAATAAGCTCGGCCTAGATGACTTAGATGCCAAGATAAAGGAATTGTTATAAGGAGAATAGGGGTATGGGACAGTACAAAGGATTAGTGGTAGTTTTAAATGATGAGTCTAAATTTCAGCCTCTTTTGAAGACCTATGTCGCCAATGATATTCATGGCTGCACGGTCTTTGATTCTAAAGGCATGACTCATTTAGTAGTCGACCAAGATGACGATATGGATCACTTCAAGTCTTTACGTACTCTTCTTAAGCCTCAAAGAGAAGGCTCTAAGACCCTTCTTATCGTCGGCAATGAGCTAGATATAGAAAAGACCGTAAAGATCACCCTAGAAGTAATAGGGGACATCAATAAGCCAGATTCCGGGTTCATGATGACATTCCCGATAGATAACGTCTATGGTTTTTCTAAAAAGTAATATCTTAAATCCATCTTAAAATTGTCCCTAAAGTTATTAAGGGGACTTTTTTTATAGTCTTCCTACTCGTTATTTAATATAATAAAGGCAGTGTTAAAGAGGCTTAATCATGATAGAAGAACTGAGAATAGATAACTTCGCTATTATCGATGACTTGGATATTACCTTCAAGCCGGGCATGAACGTCCTTTTAGGTGAGACCGGAGCAGGTAAATCCATAATTATAGACGCACTAGGCCTCATCTCGGGCAAGAGGGCGGAGTTTGATAAGCTTAAAGACGAGTCGAAGAAAGCCTTTGTCGAGGCTAGCTTTGATCTAGACGACGGCTTTATATCTAACCACCCCTATCTTAAGGATTACTTAGACGGGAATAGACTAGTAGTATCTAGATCACTCCTGCCATCAAAAAGCGCCTTAGCTAGGATAAACGGAGAGACTGTCTCTCTTAACGCCTTGAAGAAGGTCATGGACGGTCTTATAGATATCCACTCCCAGGGGGATTCTTCTTTATTGCTAGATGAGGAAAACTATCTTGTTCTCATCGATAAGTCTTCTGATAAGTGCCTAGCCGCCTTAGAAAAGTATAAAAAGACCTACGCCGAGCTTAAGAAGGCCTTAGATGAGAAGGAAGCCTTCATCAAGACCAACGATATATCTCAAAAGGACTTCTTGTCTTATCAGAAAGACGAGATTGAGAAGTTCAAACTGAAGCCTAATGAAATAGAGGACCTCTCTAGCGAACTCAAGTCTATGGAATCGTATGAGGACCTAGAGAATAAGTTCAAGGACTTATCTTCTTTCTGCTACCAGCAGGAAGAGGGAAGCCAGGTCTTTGACATCCTGGACGGCTTATCTTCAAGGCTAAGAGGTCTTGAGGACGGCCTATTATCTAAGGAAAGTGAAGAAGCCCTGAAGGAATCAGAAGGACTTTCTTCTAGTCTTCATGAGATCTTTGATAAGTTCGAGGAGCTAGATTTCTCCCCTGAGAAGATCGATCAGATCAACCAGAGGCTTTTTGAGCTGACTGATTTGCAGAGAAAGTACGGGAAGACTACTTCAGATATTCTTTCCGCCTACGATAATATCTGCTCTAAGCTCAAGGGCATGGAGACCTTCAACGATGATTTAAAGGCCATGGAAGATAAAATAAAGGGCCTAGAAGAAGAGACTGATAAAGCCGGGAATGAATTAACATCAAGAAGAAACGAAGCCTCTAAGACCCTAGAAAAGAAAGTCAATGAAGAGTTGTTGTCTTTAGGTCTTAAATCCGGCGGTTTTAAAATCGAGATGACTAAGTCAGATAGGAGCTCTTCTGGTTACGATAAGGCGTCTTTTATGATCTCGATGAACGTCGGGACGAGATTTATGAAGATGAAGGAGGCAATATCCGGGGGAGAGAACTCACGTCTGTGTTTGGCTCTTAAGGCAGTGTTCAATAAGCTCTCGCCTTACTCCACCATGGTCTTTGATGAGATCGATTCTGGTATCTCCGGTCAGATAGCCTTCAAGGCCGCTAAGAAGATGAAGGAGATTTCTAAAGACTCTCAGGTCATAGTCATTTCTCATCTTCCGCAGGTTGTGGCAGCTAGCGAGCATCATTTCTTAGTCTATAAGGACGTGAAGGACAAAATGACCTCTTCCCATATAGCTTCCATAGAAGGGCAGAGAGTTGTTGAAGAGATCGCCAAGATGATATCCGGAGATAAGCCTAGCGAGTCTGCTTTAGCGGCTGCTAAAGAGCTAATTGGTCAATTTACTAAATAAGTTTGTCTTTATAAACGTGAAACAACTAGAAATATACTAATATGCTACTAATAGATGATTTAGTCGTCTAATTTAGATACTTTGCTCTCAAAGCATGTTCCTTTGGCTAAACTGATCAAATCCTCTTTTTGAGGGTTAGGAAGGTGCCTTAATGAGCATTCCTTGCCTTTAATATACATAAGGGTGACCTTATCCATATAAGAGGATTCCTCCCATTTTTGGTAGTAGGCTTCGGCTTCCTCTTTCTTATCTAAGTCGATAAATCCATTTTCCAGTTCAAAGTAAAAGGCGGAGGCTTTCTTCATCATAGAGAAGTTCTCGTCTCTATCTAGGCGGAAGGTTTCGTTCATGTACTTGCATATCGAGTTGAATGAGTCCTCATCGTCCTGGTAGACGTATAAGTCTAGGGTTAAATCTAGCAAAGCTCTTTTGAGACTTGTGTTTCTCATGGAGTAGGGGTTTATCTCATCTAGCATTTTCTTGGCTTTAACAAAAGCCCCTTTATTTATCAGGCACATGATGATGGTCATGTCGTTAATTGTCATCTCCCTATTGGTTAATGGGAATCTTCTTAAGGAGATGGCCTTAGCTAGATTACCCTCAAAGTCATTGCTTATCGAGGCTTTCTTTAGAAGAGAAGTGATCTTGAGGGAGAGGACTAAATCAAGGATAGCGACCAAAGTCGCTAGGCCGACTAAGGAAAGGAGAGCTATCAAAAGACCGGTCGTATTAAAAAGCCTTCCTACGAGGACTGCTATTATGATTACCGCCCAGATAGACCCGCAGACTATGAGTACTTTTTTCATCTCAATAATCCCCTTTAAGGTATGCTATCATTAAAAAAGGAGAATGTCTTGATATTTATGCTTAGAAGCATCGTTCATATCGACTTAAACGCCTTTTTTGCTCAATGCGAGGAAAATAGGGATCTCTCATTAAGAGGCAAACCCGTGGCGGTCGGCGGTGATCACAAAAGAGGAATCGTCTCAACCGCAAACTACGAAGCCAGAAAATATGGCGTAGGCTCTGCTATGCCTATGTATTTGGCTAAGAAGAAATGCCCTGACCTAGTTATTGTAGAAGGGCATTATTCTTTGTATTCACAGATATCAAGGCGCTTCATGCGCTTTTTGAAGAATCAGTTTCCTATGTTAGAGCAGGTATCTATAGATGAATGCTATTTGGATATGACTGACTATATAAATGACTCTAGCGCTCATGACTTCTTAGCTGATCTTCAGCTGAGGATCTATTCTTCCTTAAGGCTTAAGTGCTCGATTGGCTACGCCCATACTAAGTTTCTAGCTAAGAAGGCCTCAGACTATAAAAAGCCGATGGGGCTTACTTTAGTTATGGGGGATGACTACAAGAAGTACTTCTGGCCCATGAGCATCGATAAGATGTGGGGAGTAGGTAAAAAGACCGCTCCTAGGCTTAAGGAACTGGGGATAATGACTATAGGAGATCTCGCTACTTCAAATAGGCAAGACGTAAAAGACCTCTTAGGCATCATGTATGATACTTTCTATTCTTGGGCTAATGGAAAAGGGGATGATAAGGTCATTTCCTATCAAGGGAAGAGGCAGTCTATCTCCTCTTCTATCACTCTTTTAGATGATTCTGATGATGTGGATTCCTTAAAGGAAGTACTACGCTCCTTAACTAGAGATGTATCTTCTCAATTAGAGGATGAGAAGATCAAGGCCCATACTGTTGTAGTGACTATTAGAAACTCTGCTTTCCAGACTCATTCTAAAAGGGCGGCCTTAGAAGAGGACACCTGGGAATTTGAGAAGCTATACTTAAAGGTGATATCTATCTTTTTGGATTTTTATAAAGGCGAGGAAGTAAGACTTCTTGGAGTAGGCATAGAAGAGAAAGAAGATAGTCAGAAGCTTACTAAGGTGAATCTATTTGATAAGACTCCTGATAACCATGAAGAGAGCTTACTTGGTAAACTAAATACCGGTAAGACCAGCGGCTTATTTACTACTTTAGGTGATTTGAAGAAAGGCAAGAAATGAAAATCAGTGAAGTGATCGATGACTTTTTTGCTTATCTGACGGTTGAAAAAGGCGATGAGGCCTCGACTTTAGCGACCTATCACGATGATATAGATGCTTTCGTCTCCTTTATGAAGGATGAGGATATCTCTCTTTTGAAAAGGGACGACATCTCTTCTTTTATCACTTACCTTACTAATAGGGGCCTGATGAACTCCACTATCATCAGGAGGGCTACGACCATAAGATGCCTTTATCTCTTCTTAAGAAAAGAGAATCTTATCGATATTTCTTTGACAGGCCTTTATCTTCCTAAGGCCAATAGGCATCTTCCTAATGTCTTGTCGACTGAAGAGGTGGAAGACCTGCTGGATTGCTTTGACCTTTCTAAGGCTATGGAAATTAGAGATAAGGCTATGTTTGAGACTATGTACGCCTCAGGGCTAAGAGTTAGTGAGCTACTAAATCTAGAAAGAGGAAACGTCAATTTCTTGCAGGGCTACATCAAGATCAAAGGCAAGGGAAATAAAGAAAGGATAGTCCCTATCGGGGACTACGCTTTAGAGTACCTAGATAAGTACATTAAAGAAGTCAGGGCTAAAAATCCCGGTGCTAAGACTAAATACATGTTCCTAAATAAAGAAGGAAAGCCTATATCTAGGCAGTTCTTCTGGAGGCAAGTTAAGAAATATGCTGCTAGGGCTAATATAGATAAAGATATCTCCCCTCATACCCTAAGGCACTCTTTTGCTACTCACCTTCTGCAGAACGGGGCTAACTTAAAGCAAGTCCAGGAGATGCTAGGCCACTCTAAAATCGAGACTACACAGATCTATACCCACGTCTCGGTCAATAGAATCCTCTCGGCTTACGATAAGTTCATGTCTTCAGACAAATAGGCTCAATATCGTTTTGCTTTATAAAAAAGCGGTTTCATCATATAATTAGAGCGTAGAAAGAGAAACAACATGAAATACAAAAGAATATTCGTAATCGTCGCAGATTCCTTAGGAATCGGAGCTGAGCCTGACGCCGCCTTATACGGGGATGAAGGCTCTAATACTTATGCTCATATAGCAGAGAAGATGAACGGGCTTAATATCCCTACCATCAATTCTTTAGGACTAGCTGATTTAGCTGACGTCAAAGGGACTTTTAAAGTCGACCATCCTCATTCTTATGCAACTACCTTAAGAGAAGAAAGCGTCGGCAAGGACACCATGACTGGACACTGGGAAATGATGGGCATCTATACTAAGAAGCCTTTTAAGACGTTTACAGATACCGGATTCCCTAAAGAGCTCATCGATGAGCTAGAGAAGAAGTGGGGAAGAAAGATCATCGGTAACTGCGCCGCTTCGGGCACTGAGATCATCGCTAGACTAGGCGAGCAGCAGTGCAAGGATGGATCTCTTATTGTCTACACTTCTGCTGATTCTGTTCTGCAGGTGGCCGCTCATGAAAAGTACGTGCCTTTAGAAGAACTATATAGAGACTGCGAGATAGCAAGAGAGATCTGCAACAGACCTGAGTACCGCTTAGGACGTATTATCGCTAGGCCTTATTTAGGTACTGATCATACTAACTACAAGAGAACTCCTAATAGAAGAGACTTCGCTTTGTCTCCTACCGGAAGAACCGCCATGGATGACTTAATGGATAATAAGCTTATGACTTCTTGTGTCGGGAAGATCGCTAATATCTTCAACGACCAGGGCGTCACTAAGACCGTCCATACCATCTCTGATCAAAACGGCATGGAGATAACTACTGACTATGCTAAAAACGACGACTTCACCGGGCTTTGCTTTGTTAACCTGGTCGAGTTCGATTCGGAGTACGGTCATAGAAGAAATCCTATCGGCTATGGTAAGCACATCGAGGAATTTGATGGCTGGCTTAAGACTTTCATGGAATCCATGAGAGAGGACGACTTGATGATTCTTACAGCTGACCACGGTAACGATCCGACTTGGCACGGAACTGACCACACTCGTGAGAAAGTTCCTTTCTTGGCCTATTCTCCTCTTATCAAGAAGGGAAGATACATCAAGGAGAGATCTTCTTTTGCAGATATTGGAGCCTCTGTCCTTAAAGACTTTGGAGTTGTGCCTTCTAGCAACGAAATCGGAACTCCCGTCGAGGAATTATTTGAATAATGAGGTCTAAGCTTTCTAAGGCCTTTATCTTATCTTTAGCTATGGTCTTTATGCTTCCTAGCCTTTCTTCGTGCAACGGAATTCAAAAGGCCCTTACTTTTAACATCATCGCCCCTAATGGCGGAGATGGTCTTTCTTTAGCGTCTTACGCCTCGGATACAGAGCATGTTAAGTTTGCTTCTTCTGATGACTGCTACGACGCTTTTTTCACATCTGATTACGATGTGATCATCTTCGATTTAGAAAAGGGCATAGACCTAATCCAAGATAGCCACTGCAATTATAAGCTGGCGAGGGTCAATACATACGGGAACGCCTATCTTGTGGGGCTTAATAAGGAGAGCGATTCTGATATCTCTTATTTCTCTAATATAGTGTCCTACAATTACGCTAATTCAAAGTATTCTGACCATACCTATCATAATCTTGGAATTCAGAACAAGATATTCAAGTATATTTACGGCTATTCTTACTCTATGAACTACATAGATGATATGTACGATGACCTAGAGGATGAGTATAACTGCCTTCTTACTGAAAAGAGCAATTCCAAAGCTATAGACTACGCTATTCTTCCTGAGCCTTACGCCACTAAGTTAGTTAAGGAAGACTCGAATTATAAGATCATTTATAACATCACCTCTAAGTTCAAGGAGATGAGTGTTCAAAACGGGCTGGGCACAGAAGGGTATTCTCATTATCCTCAGACGGGCTTATTCGTCTCTTCGTCCTGGGATAATGACGATAAGAATCAAAAAGACCTTCATAAGAATTTCTTTTCTTCTTATGACAACATGACTATTTCTCTTGAGAGAAATAACGGAAGCAGGGTAATAAGCTATCTAGATGACTACAAGAGCAATTCGCTTTTAGATGTCGAGGACTGCTTTGGGGCTGATAACGACACTTTAAACGACATATTAGACGGTTCTATCAACACCGTTAACGTCAACGCCATGGGCTTCTGCTCGTATGCTGTAGACATCAACGACTTCCAAACCCAGACCGCTTATACATCTTCTTACTTATTTACAAGTTTAATTAGCGCCACTTCGTTCTCTTCGTATTACAATAAAGTAAGTGAAAGTTAGGATTCTTTCACAATCAATAGAAATTTAAAAAGGGAATCATCAAATGAAAAAGAATGTTTTTTCTATCGCATTAGTTAGCTGCTGTCTGTTCGGGCTTGTAGGATGTGGGAACAATAGTTCCACCTCAAGCTCTGATAAGCCTAGCGATAATAGTTCATCTATATCGTCTTCTGCTGCTACTTCATCTTCAGTAGCTTCCTCTTCTAGCCATATAGCACCTTCTTCTTTAGGTCTTACAGTCACTTGCCCTAAAGGCGCACCTGGTCTAGCGCTAAGTGAATATCTTTCAAACTCTGCTACTTCTAGTAAAGTCACTATAACTGCTCCTACCGGAGTCGTAGCTGCTTTTACTGCTGGTACTCAGGATGCCATCATCTTCGACTTAAATAAAGGGGCTAACTTTGTTAAGGCGGGGAAGAATTACCGCTTAGCTAAGGTCCTGACCTCTGGAAACGCCTATGTCGTCTCGACAGGCCACGATACCAACAATACTTATGACGCCACCGATAATATCGTTTCCTTTGGCACCAACTCTTTATTCACAAAGATCTTCGAGATGACTTCTTCTATCCCGGCTTCTAGCGTATCGGAAGTAAGCGATGTCGCTACGGCCTATACAGTCGCCACTACCGGCAAAAACAACGGTGAGGACGTGGATTATGTCATCTTATCCGAGCCTTTTGTCACTAAGGCCTTAGCTGCTAATTCATCTTTGAGCTTAAAAGAGAACCTCAACGACACCTGGAAGACTTATTCTAAGGCTCAGAATTTAAATGGCGGGAAGGGATATGACGGATTCCCGATGGCTGGTATCTTCCTTAACGCCAACATCGATACTGATGCTTCTAAGGCTGATGACATCAACGCCTTCTTAAATGAAGTCGAGTATGCAGCCTCTGACTTTGAGTCTAATAACGGCAAGAATATCCTGAAGACCATCAAGACTGACTCTGATGCCGGCACTTATGATGTCGCTTCAACCTTCGGAATGGATTATTCCACTCTCTCTAAAGTCGTTGATTCTTCTGCTAACGCCGGAAAGATCAAGGATGCCTTGGGCTTTACTACCTCTAACATCGATTATCAGTCCTTTATAAAGGATGTCTTGAACGTCGATTATGCCGATTCTATCTTCTCTAGCTACTACACTAAGTAAGATAGGCATCTGTAGTTATCTGATTTAGGAGAGGGGAACCTCTCCTTTTATTTTATCTAAGCCTCTATTCTGATAGAATATTAACAAGAGAAACATATATTTGAAGATGACTAACCACATTAAGAAATTCAAAGCGTTTTACGCCAAAAGATCCTCTGATAATCTATATACCCTAGACGGGGCCGTTCCTTTCTATAAGGCCCTGGCTTTCGGCTTTGAGCATGTCTTGATCATGCTCCTTTGCAATATCACTCCTATCATAGTGGTCTTCGCCCATTTCCACGATTCTTCCTTAACTATTAACGCCATACAGGCCGGGCTTTTATTAGCCGGCATCTCGACGATAATTGAAATATACCCTGTCTGGATCTTCGGGTCTGGGTTACCTGTTGTCGCTGGTGTCTCCTTCACATTTATGGGGGCTATGTCCTTAGTAGCCTCTAATTACGATTACGGCGTCTTGATGGGCTCATTATTGGTCGGCGGTGTCTTTTTGACCTTAATCGGCTTTCTAGGTAAATACCTGAGGAAGGTGATTAAGCCGGTAGTTAGAGCCACTGTCGTCATCTCTGTCGGCCTCGGGCTTATTGAAGAGGGCGTTAAGCAGTTTTTCTCTGTGGACACTGTGGAAAGTCTTTCTTCGACCGGCTTATATGACTTTTCTAAAGCCTGGCCATATCTAGTCATTGCCTTTATTTCTTTGATGGCCTCCTTGCTTTTTTATTCCTACGGGAAGGGAATCTGGAAGAACATTTCAGTAACTATAGGCTTAACTGTCGGGTATCTTGTTTCAGTGATATTCAATTATGCCTTGCCTTCTTACAACATCCTTGATTTCTCAAATTTCCATTTTTCGACCTTTTCAGACTTCCTGAACTTCCCACATTTAGTTAACTTTGGGGAGCTGAGATTTGACGCCAAGGCCATTATTTTCACGTGCATCATATATCTAATAGCCTCTATTGAAGGCTTAGGCGACTTGACAGCCGTCTCTTCTACTAACCTTGAAAGGGAAGCAAAGGACAGGGAAATCGTCGGCGGGCTTGTCACCGACGGGCTTTTCTCTATCGCCACTTCCTTATTCGGCTCTATGCCTCTTACCACCTCTTCTCAAAACGTCGGCTACGTAGGGAAAAGCGGCATCATCAATAAGTTTGCTATCTTAGTAGGCGCCATCCTTTTGATCATCATGGGCGTCATACCATGTGTATCTATCTTCCTAGAGACTATTCCTGAGGCTGTTATGGGCGGAACTATGCTCATGGTCTACTTATCTATCTTGATCGTCGGCTTCCAGATGTTCTCTGCCTCTGGGACCACGCCTAAGAATGTAGCTATTCTTTCAGTATCTATTGGCCTTGGATACGGTGTCACTCTTCTAGGCAAGGGCTTTTTCAATACTACTACCTTCCCGGGAGACTCTGATTTTGCCATGATCTTGCTTCAGAACCCTGAGGCCATGATGTTCTTATTGTCATTTATCTTGTCGTATCTGATCCCAGATTCGACAAATAACAAGAAGAAAAAGATCGAGCCTAATAAAGAAGACGACAATAGCCTTTAAAGGACAATATTAAGAATAATGCCATTTAAAAAAAGAACTAAAGACGATTTGCTTAAAGCCCTATATTCTTTCTTAGGGGTTGTTTTATTAATCGCCATATGGGAAATTATCTCCTTTTCAGCGGGGAAGGATATCTTCCCGGAGTTTTTTAATACCCTAGGTAACATGTTCTCTTTATTTGCTGAGCAGTTAGTCTGGGTGAGCCTTGGCTACTCTATCATGAGAATAGTAATCGCCTTAGCCATATCGTTCGTCCTAGGGGCCTTACTTGGCTTACTAGCAGCCTTCTTCCCGGCTTTAGAAAGAATACTTTCTCCCTTCATATATTTCCTCACGGCCTTTCCTACAGCCTCTATGATCTTCATTTTAATCATCTACACAAAGATTACCCCTCAGCTCTTAGTGGGCTTTTTGACCTTTCCTATCATCTACAAGGCGGCTTTAAGAGGAGGGAAGATAATCATCTCCTCTTATATGGACCCGATAAGACTAGAAGGAAGATATTCTTTTAGAAACTTCTCTTCTGTCTTAATGCCCTTGTCCTTGCCTTATCTTTCTATGGGGCTAGCTCAGGCTAGCGGCCTGGCCCTTAAATCAGAGATCATGGGAGAAGTATTCATCTCCTCTAATAAGGTAAAGGGAATTGGTATCCTCATTAACGCCGCATACAATACTCTAGATATGGAAAGGCTCTTAGCCCTCACCTTACTAGCTATCCTCTTCATGTCTTTAGTAGACCTTGTCATATACTTTGTTAAAAAGGCCCTAACCGCTAAATTCGGGATTGAGCAGACTAAGACCTACCACATGCTTAATAAGACTGATAAGGACAATTAACTTACTTATCCACCTCCTATAGGGTAGAGAAGCCAGTAGAAAACTCTAGGAAGACTTATATAAGAATAAGAAGAGACAGATTAAGACAAAAGTCATCAATAGAATTAAACTAGTATATATTTAGTATTTAAATAGTTTCTATAAACGGTGGATAACTAACCTCATCCACCTTTAAACATGCCTTTTATCCACCATAACTATAAGTACTAAGAAGTAAGAAAAAGCCCTATATTCGGGCTTTAGGTATTATCTAGTTTACATAATAGAGATTATACGAAGTTGCATATAAAGCAGAATAGGGGACTCCTTTTCCTTCTAATCCGCCTCTTTATGCTTATTCTCGTCTTCTGCCCTTTTTAGACTCTTCTTATAAGACCTCTCATCTTATGTATCCTCACAAGTCTCTTCCTACCATCTTCCCATCTTATCTTATATAAAAAGGTCTTAGGACTCATCTTCATCCTAAGACCTCTTATTCATCGCTTAAGACAACTCTTAGTCTACAAACTCTTTATTGGCGTAATGGAGGAACACTGTGGCGGCTCTTCTAGCCGACATCGATGTGAACTCGTTGAAGGAGTCGGCGTTGTCGTTACTAAACACGTTATCTGAGATGCCTCTAATAATGGTGAACGGGACACCTAGTCTTTTAGCGGCTTGTCCGACAGCACCTGATTCCATATCTACAGCCAGAGGATCATCAAAGTGCTTTAGAAGGTCCTTATTCATATTTTCCTTTGTTGCGAATGAATCTCCGGAAATGATGGTGCCCTTAGCTATGGTGAGAGTCGTATTCATGTCATCGATGGTTTCTAGGACCTTAGTGTCAGTATGGAAGTACAAGTCGTTTTCCCCTGCCATCTGGCCTAGCTTATAATTCCCGCCTGAGGTGACATCTACATCGTAGTAGCAGACTTTTGTCGCTACGACGACGTTTAGTGGCACAATCTCGTCTTTTAAGGAACCGGCGACTCCTATGTTGAATATCTTCTTGATATTTACTAATCCGGAGAGATATCCGATATCGAATCCGATGTTCTCCTTGCCGATTCTTCCTAAAAAGGCGAAGTAATCCTCTTTCCCGGATGAGAAGAAGTATCCTTTGATATTTCCAATCTTCCCTTCCTTTTTGTCCTTGATTTGATTAAGCAGTTCATCTAGCTCCTCTTTCATGGGGCAGATGACTATTGATAGTGTCTCCATTATTTGTTTCCTCCTTATAGGCCTTTGAATTAGTTGCTTTTTGCAATAGGAAAGTCCACGACGGGGCAATCCTTATAGATAGAGTCGAATCTCAGTCTTTCTCTTTCAGCGTTAGACATGACGTTGATGATGATGTCGTGGGCATCGATAAGAACCCAAGGCGATTCGGCATCCTTTCCTTCCACGTGTCCGACGTCGGCCTTGCTTTTAGCGAGTATCTCTTCGACCTCAGAGGCGAGTCCGTGGACCTTTCTCTGGTTAGAAGCCCCTATAACTATATAAAAACGAGCTAGAGGGGTCTTATTAGAGACATCGTAGATCTTGATGTCTTCCCCTTTGTGGAAGTCTATAGTCGTAGCGATCTTCTTGGCTAGTGTCTTTGCTTGGTACATGTTTTATTCTCCTTTTAGGTAGCAGTTGAAGCAGCTTATAGTAAGTTCGTCAGGTAGAAACTTATCGTCTTTAAGGGTGGTGAGGAATTCCTTATTAGCACTAAGCACTTCCTTAAATCCTTCTTTATAGTCTTTTTTCATATAGGCGATGAGCTTAGTAGAGTCATATCCTCTTAAAGGCTCAATCTTATCCGCGGCGTATAATACTTGTCCTAGGGGGCTCATATCGGCCTTCCCGGTGGTGTGGTATCTTATAGCGTCCAGCACCTCTTCATCATCGACCATAAATTCCCTTTTAAGGAACATAGGGCCCGTGAACTGATGGTAGTCGTAAGAAGGTATTTCACCTTTCGGAAAGAATTTAGAGAACTCCTCTTCGGCTTTCTTCATATCAGAAGGCTCTGACTTCATCCTAGTGATATCGTGAAGATAGCCTGCCATATAGGCTTTGTACGGGTCGAGATTATTAGAAACCGCTATATCGTAGGCTAAGTTAGCGACCGAAACCGAATGAAGGTATCTTCTCGGCTTCTCGTTCTCTTTTACTTTATTTACGTAGTATAAGGAAGAAGACTCTATATAATCGATGACCTTCTTATCCATCAGGAATGAGGCGCCTTCACGTATCTTAGTAGAAGAGATATCCATCATCTCCCCGTTAAGAAGAAGGCCGTGGTACTTAACTAAGTTAGATTCATTCACCTCATAGCCCGGTCTTTTGTAGACCACAAACTTCACTAGTGAAGAAAGCTCGTCGATCATATACCACTTATCTAGTTTTTCAAGCTGATCAGTCCCGATGAGAAAATAAAGGACATCTTCCGGGTAGGCTTTTTTAAAATACCTGGCGGTAAAGATGGTGTAGTCTTTATCCTCTTCAGACTTCATCTCGTAATCAGAAATCTCTAGCCCGTCTTCTTTATAGTCCTCTAAAGCCAATTTAAGCATATTAAGCCTATCATCAGCGTTATTGGAGTTATCTTTCCACGGGCTTCTTTTTGAAGGTATGAAGAGCACCTTTTGGGCCTTTAATTCCCTTTTAGCCTCTAAAGCGATCTTGATATGACCGTTATGAACAGGGTCATAAGAGCCGCCAAAGAGGATGATAGAGTTATTCATCTTCTACTTTTCTTCAGCTAAGGCCTTGATGCCTACATGATGAGGGACGTAGATGGCGATCTTCTGGTTCTGGCCGGTGAACTTAATAAAGCCGAACCCAAGGATTCTTATTACCATGTTCCCGCGGGCAGGTACGACGACTTCCTTTTTATCCAAATCCTTAAAGGAACTGATATTAGAGGAAACCGGCTTAACTGACTTAGTGGCTAGAATGGAGTCGAAAGTCTTCTCTAAGTTAGAGGACTTAGTTCTGGTGATAGCTATATCGTTAGAGAAAGTGAATGAGAAATCAGTCTTAGGCCCGTCCTCGAGTTCGAAAACGGCGATTCCCCCGAAGATAAAGGCCTGCTTAGAAGCGGAAGAATACACTCTAGGAGTGACTTCCTCTCTAGGCACGACGTATTTAAGCAGAGGTCTTTCGAGCTGATTTAGCATCGACTCAGGAGAATAGATTCCCGGGGTGTCGTACATAGAAGACTCATCATCAAGAGGAATCTCCATGACATCAAGAAGGGTACCTTCGACCTTGAAAGTCGATATGATCCTCGAGGTATCGTTCTTATATGATCTTAAGATGGCGTTAACCATGGTGGACTTTCCTACTGAGGAAGCACCTATAAAGTAAACGTCCTTGCCATCTCTTAGGTCGTTCATAGCCTTAAATATGACATCCAGGTTCAAGTTCTTAGAAGAAGATGTGACGAGTATCTCTTTAGGGGTGATGTGCTCGAGAAGAAGTCTTCTCTTGGCTTCCCTGATCAAAGACTCATCGTCTTCGTTTTTAGGAAGGACATCTCTCTTATTCAAGATGACCAAGACATTATCTCCTAGATACTGCCCAATTCCCTTGATAAGAGAACCCTCAAAGGCGAATAGGTCGAGCATGTAGACGACTAGGGCCTTAGAAGAAGTGGCCTTAGACAATATCTTGATGTAATCAGATCCAAATTCCGGGGCGGAAGAAGAATTATAATGCCTAAGGTTGTAGCAGGCATCACAATACCCCGTCTCGATGTTCTTCTCAAGACGCTCAGATGAAATGTATCCGGCCTCGTTGGGGTCGTCATTTTGAAGAATAGTTCCGCAAGCGGAGCAGCGATTAAGCCTTATCTCGCTTGTAAGCGTAACCGGGTTACCTCTTTTTAAAAACATAATTAGATCGAAGCCTCCTTTTCATTTTCGTCGAATAGATTGATTCCAAGTCTTCCTTGCTTTTTGTATTTCTTCCTCAGCCACCTATCAACAGGCCTCATCACCTTAGCGGAGATGTGGTCTTTAGGGCTTATCGGCTCAACTAATGCCCTTTTCAGCCCTATCTTACGGGCCATGAACATATCGTTTATGACCTGGTCTCCGATATATAGGCACTTAGAAAGGTTGAAAGAATGAGACACTAAGTATTTTTTGAGCTTTCCCTTAAAAGGCTTATGAGCGGATGAAAGAAAGGAAAGGCCCAGTAGACTGACGTAAGGATAAGTCCTCTTATACGTATTGTTCGATACTATTATAATCTCAATCCCAGCATTAAGGAATGAGGAGATGAACTCGTAAGTCCTTCTTGTAGGCTTCATTTCATAATACGGGGCCAACGTATTATCTAAATCCACAATCAAAGTCTTAGCGCCTATTTCGGCTACTTTCTTAGGAGTCAAAAGATAGATGGACTTGAAGTAATAGTTTGAAACGGGCTTTTTAGGCATAATTACCTCTTTTTACTTCTGGGTTTTATCTTCCTCGTCGAATAAGTCGAATAGCGAAAGCTGCTTGGCGCCGGAATCTTCCTTGGCCTTGACTTCAGAGACTACCATCTTAGGGGTCTCGACTTTAACAGAAGAGTCGATAAGACCGCCTACCTGATGAATTCCCTTTACAGGGTTATCGTTAGGAAGCTTGATATTAGGCTTCATACCAGAACCAGGCAAGACAGTCTCTAAAGAAGACACGTCTACGACGATATTATCAGTCTCGGTGTAGATGCCGATCTCGTTTTTGCCGTCGGCCTTCTTATCAGGGGCGATAGCTAAGGATATGACAGACATTGGTGAAGACTTGAAGATCTTTACTAAGTCCTCCTTAATTGAAAGACGAGGAGTGGTATCTATATTAGATGACATAATGGCTCTTATGGCGCCTTTATCGGTGATGATGATGAGCTTTTCTCTCTCATCAGAAGATAAGGACACTAAATCAGTCAAATGAGCATTTCCCTTGCCGAGGTTGATGGCCTTAACGCCACCGGCCTTAATTCCGACTGTCGGGACTTCGTTTTCATTGTATCTGGAGACGTATCCGTTAGACTGCATGACAAGAAGATCGGAGTTACCGGAAGTGAGGACAACTTTAACTAACTCGTCGTCTTTAGATAAGGCCATGCACTTAATGGAGCGTGAAGTGAGCTTAGACTGCTCGAATTCCTTCAAGGCTGTCTTCTTTATCTTGCCGGAAGCTGATAATAAGGCAAAGAAGCACTTAGGCTCGAAAGTATTGATGACAAAGGCTGAGACGACCCTATCAGTGCCTACTAAGTTCTTGATAAGGACGTTGAGGTGTTTTCCCTCTTCCTTCCACTTAGCCTCAGGGACTAAGAAGACAGGTATATAGATGAAGGTTCCAGATGATAAGAAGCAAATCAAACCATCGTGAGTGGAGCACTTTCTAGAAAGCACGATTCCGTCTCCCGGCTTGATCTTAGGTAAATCATCAACTAAGTTGCCGCTTATTGAAGCCTGATGAGACTTCTCAGACGATCTTTTGAGGTATCCGTCTTTAGTGACGACCAGATAGACGTCTTCTTTAGATATCAAAGAAGAGATATCGACATCTTGGGTCTCAATCTTGGCATCGAGGATAGTGGTCTTTCTAGGCTTGGCGTATTCCTCTTTAACAGCTTTTAGCCCCTTGATAATATGCTTATCCATATAATCGGAATCAGAAAGAAGCTTGTTGAGTTCCTCAATCTCGGCTTTGAGCTCTTTAGACTCATCGATGAAGACTTCAGCATCTAGGGAGTTGATCTTATATAAGTTCAACATGATGATGGCCTCAGCCTGATCGGAGGTGAAGTTAAATTCCTTCATGATGTTGTTTTTAGAGTCAGCCTTGCCCTTAGAGTTCTTGATGACCTTAACTACTTGGTCGACTATAGATACGCATCTTACAAGGCCGGAAACGACTTCTAGCCTCTTAGTGTCTTTGTTAAGCATGAACTTAGAGCAGCGGGTATTTACATCGACCTGGTGGTCGATATAAGCACGGATGATATCAAGAAGGTTCATCGTTCTAGGATGCCCCTTATCGATAGCAAGCATATTAGCCGCGAAAGTAGTCCTAAGCAGACCTTTAGACCTTAAAAATGAAAGGATAGGCTCAGGATCTTGCCCTTCTTTGACATCTATGGCGATTCTCACTTCTTCAGTGGACTCGTCTCTTACTTCCTCGATGTTATTGATGGAATAGGAATCCTTGGCTTTATCTAAATTAGCCACAAAATCAGACTTTATGGTCCCATAAGGAACATCAGTGATGATGATCTGGTTCTTTTCGGAATCGACTTTGGCGTTAGCGTGGATGTAGAAAGTCCCGCTTCCCGTCTCGTAAAGTTTATTTAAGTCCTCAGGCTGGTCGATAAAGCCGCCGGTAGGAAAATCCGGGCCCTTTATAAACTGCCTTAAATCGGAGACAGTAGCTCTTTTATGCTGAATAGCGTAAATAGTGGCGTCGATTACTTCCCCTAGGTTATGAGTAGGAATATTAGTGACAGCGCCGACAGCAATGCCCTGGGCGCCGTTTACTAATAGGTTAGGAAACTTAGCGGGGAGAACAGTAGGCTCCAGCCTCTCATCAGAGAAGTTGAGCTGCATGGCGACAGTGTCTTTATCAAGGTCTTCGACCATCAAGCCGGCTATTTTAGAAAGCTTGGCCTCAGTGTAACGGGAAGCAGCGGCCGGATCGTTATCGATAGAGCCGTTATTTCCCTGGAAAGTAACTAGGGGGACTTCCATCTTCCAGTCCTGAGAGAGTCTAACTAAGGCATCGTAAATAGAAGAATCGCCGTGGGGGTGATAATTACCCATGACGTAACCGACAGTGGTGGCGGATTTCTTGGTGGGCTTATCAAAGGTGTTCCCTTCTTCAGCCATACCGAAGATGATTCTTCTCTGAACCGGCTTCAAGCCATCCCTAACATCAGGAATAGCACGGTCAGAAAGAACGGCCTTAGCGTATCTTCTAAAATCCTCAGCCATCATAGCAGGCATCGGAGTGGGTTCTATGATCTGAGTAAAGCGCTTATCAGTCTTGTTATTATTTTTCTTCATGGGCTTTTATCTCCTCGAAATGATCTTTATGGAATGAGAAATCGACGTTGGCGTCGATCCATTCTCTTCTCTTATCAGCGGTATTCTTATCCATAAACAAAGTAACTTTATCTTCGCAGTCCTCTACATCTTCAATAGTGACCTGCACTAGTCTTCTAGAATTAGGAGACATAGTAGTGACGCCTAACTGATCGGCGTTCATTTCACCAAGTCCCTTATAACGTGAAAGCACGTAGTTACCGCCCATCTTCTCCCTGGCCTTATCTAAATCATCATCTGACCAGCAGTAGATCTCATCGCCTTTTTTAGCGAGTCTATATAAAGGAGGGCAAGCAATATAAAGGTGCCCAGTCTCAATAAGAGGGCGCATATGCTCAAAGAAGAAAGACATGAGAAGGTTTTGAATATGGCAGCCATCATCATCAGCATCTGTCATGATGATGATCTTGTCATAATGCATATCCTTGGTCTTGAAGTCTTCATCAACGCCAGCGCCTATTGTATAGACGATAGTGTTAAGTTCCTTGTTATCGTAAATATCAGCTAACTGCTCGCCTACGACATTCTTAGGCTTGCCTCTTAAAGGAAGGATAGCCTGATGTTCCCTATCACGGCATTTCTTAGCTGAGCCACCGGCTGAATCGCCTTCGACTATGAAAAGCTCGTTCATACGGTAGTTCTTAGATGAGCAAGCGGCTAATTTACCAGAGAGATTTGAATCCTTTACTCCGGCTTTAGAAAGCTTTCTAATCGAATCCTTGGCTTCCTTAGCCTTGTTTCTAGCTTCTAAGGCCAATAAGGCCTTATTGATAATAGCGTTAGCGTCCTGAGAATGCTCTTCTAAGAAATAAGAGAGCTTGTTCTCAATAACAGAATCGACGCTGGCCATAGCCTGCTTAGTGCCGAGCTTTTCCTTAGTCTGTCCCTCAAACTCAAGGATGTTTTCAGGAACCCAGACAGAAAGGAGACAAGCGAAGCCCTCACGGATATCCCCGCCGTCTAGAGTCTGGTTAGCCTTGATGAGCTTATGTTCAGAAGCATACTTGTTAAAAATAACAGTAAGAGCCTTCTTGAGGCCGACGACATGATGTCCGCCTTCAGAAGTCTTGACGCCGTTAGCAAAAGAAGAGATGTTCTCGGTATAAGAGTCAGAGTAGAACTGACCTACCATCTCGACTTTGATTCCCCCGCTTTCGCCTTCTATATATATAGGCTCGCAGATGGGGTTTTTGCCAAAGCTATGAGTAGTGAAGTACTCCATGATGCCGTCTTCATAAAGGAAGTCTTGCTTTCTAGATGATCTTTCATCGATGAGGGTGAAAGTCACGCCTTTAGTAAGGCAGGCTCTATCATCTAGTGAGTTAGCGATTTTTGTGTAATCGAAGTTGGTGTCATCAAAAATAGTCTTGTCGGGCAAGAAAGTAACCTTAGTTCCTCTTTTAGAGGCTTTGGCTAAAGGTGTTACCTTGATCTCCGATTCTTTCTTTCCGCCGTTTTCGTATCTGATGAAGTGGTCTTCCCCGTCTCTATAGGAATGTACTTCTACCCAGCTTGATAAAGCGTTGACGACAGCTCCGCCGACGCCGTGCAAGCCACCGGCTGTCTTATAATTAGACTCATCGAACTTGCCGCCGGCATGAAGTGTGCGGTAGACCATATCAAAACCAGACATCTTTTCCTTGTGGTTATAATCGCAAGGGACTCCTCTTCCTTCATCTTCAACAGAAATAGAACCATCAGTGTTGATGGTGATAGTGATTTGCTTACCAAATCCGGCATTGGCTTCATCGACTGAATTATCGACGATTTCCCACACCAGATGATGCAGCCCAGTAATATCAGTTGAGCCTATGTACATGCCAGGGCGTTCCCTAACAGGTTCCAGCCCTTTCAATAAAGTTAAATTATCAGCAGTGTATTTGTTTTCACTCATAAATAAACGCTTTCTTTCCGCCTTTTATTATAACAAAAATACACCGTATAAATCTATGTGATATTATAAAGTATGTCAAAGAAAGGAAGGTGGAGCATATGGACATTTTCTACCTCGTGCTCTTGTTCTTAGGAATAGTTATTTCCGGTTATCTAATCGGCTCAGTTTCTTGGGCTAGGATAATTACAAAATACATCTATCATGTAGATATTTATAAAGTCGGTTCTGGTAATGCGGGCGGCACCAATGTCGGACGTGCAGTCGGTAAAGGCGCTGCGATATTTGTCATCCTTCTAGATATCTTTAAATGCGTCATCCCTCTTTGGTCTTGGTTCTTTATCATCACCTTCACCCCTTTAAAGGACTTCATCTTAAACACCACAGCCGGTTACCTGCCCTTAGAGTTTTTCTATTATTCAGCAGGAATAGGAGCTGGAATGGGACACGTCTTCCCTATTTACTCCCATTTTAAGGGCGGTAAAGCCGTCAGTTGCTACGCCGGATTCATCATCGGCACCAACTGGTTATTATGCATCTTAGGATGCGCTTGCTTCTTTCTGGTCTTCGCCTGGAAGAAAAGAGTCTCCTTATCTTCTATCACCGGAGTCTCATTTGTCGCATTCTTAGCCACGACTTTAGCGGTTATAGATTACTTCATTCCCGGCTCCACCTCATTATTCTTCTGGTTCTTCCCTGGCCCGAAGATGGAGACTTCCTTCTACTACATGGGATTTGTCATCATCTACACCTTATTAGTCATCATTCTCCATCAAAAGAACATCAAGAGACTCGCTATGAGAAAAGAGCCTGTCACCCGCTTCCGTCACAAAGGCGAAGGTGCGGTAGTAAATTACGACCAAAAAGAAGGCAAATGAAAAGCGAGCCATTACAAGCTCGCTTTTTTGATAGCTAACTACTTGCTTGCGTCCTGCATTGAGCGCATGACTTGCTTTATCTGAGCCTCAGAGGGTTTTCTCCCCATCTGGCTGAACATAGCCCTTATCATTCTCTCATTGATCGGAGGGTTCTTCTTGAGTTCCTTCTTGAAGACGAATCTGGCTATGAAATATCCAGCCACCAATCCTGCAATCAAGGCTACTACGAGAATACCTATCCATGCACCTGTTGACATATTATTTAATCTCCTTTTCCTAACTTTAATACTTTACCATTTAATTGTTTGTTTGAAAAGAAAAGCCGAGCATAAGCTCGGCACTTTTGATAAGATTTGAACCTATTAGGCTCTAGAATCGTATTCGCCAGTCTTGGTGTCTACGTTGACCTTGTCTCCGTTTTTGATAAACATAGGGACTTTGATCTTGTAGTTGGTCTCCAAAGTAGCAGACTTCTGAGGCTTGTTGATGGTATCACCCTTAACAGCATCCTCGGTGTAAGTGACTTTGAGAGCGACTTTGGCGGGTAACTCGATACCTAAGATTTCACCTTCATATGAAGTGACGGTAACTTCGGCGTTCTCAGCTAAGAAGTTGAGCTCCCAAGTTAACTTTTCTTTAGGTACGGAGATCTGGTCGTAAGTAGCGTTATCCATAAAGACGCAGAAAGTGCCATCCTCATAGATATAATTCATCTTTTTCTTATCAAGATAGACAGTAGAGACCTTATCTCCACCGACATAAGAAATATCGGTGATAGAGCCAGTACGAATATCCTTGACCTTGAGTTTAACAACCATGCCTCTCATTGCGGTTTTATTGTTGACACGATCGATAACTGAATAGATATGTCCATCCTTGGCGATCAACGTACCAAGTTTGACATCGTTGACATTAATAATATCGGCCATAAAATTCCCTTTCTTTAAGTAAGTTCTTTAAGAAGCGCTAAAAAAACTTGCGGATGCAAGCTTTTTATCTCTTCTCCTTGTGCAAAGTCTTCTTGTGGCAATGCGGGCAATACTTGTTAAGAGTGATTCTATCAGGATCATTCTTCTTGTTCTTGGTTGAGATGTAATTCTCGTTACCGCACTCACTGCACACTAAGGTGACTTCTACTCTATTTTCTGCCATTAGTGAAATCCTCCATATACGTAGGAAATTATAACATACGAACCTTTTTAATGCTACTATTTTTTTACGTATGGAACTAAGAGGTTGAGAAGGTGGACTAAATGGATAAGTAGATGTATCCCCTTATTCAAGAAAGCTTCCTATTCTTCCCTTTCAAATAAAACAAAGACTTTAGAAGCCATCATCAATTATAAGGATGATCCAGCCGATAATCAGGAAGATTAAAAAGACACAGAACAATTTGTTCTACAATAACTAAACGTTACATTTCGTTTAAAGGTCAAAAATATGTCAAATGTCTAAAATACTCTTTTTATGTTTATTTCATACTAATTATATACTAATAATATACATATCTAATACTTTATGGCTTATTTAAGCCACAAATACGTTTTACCGTTCCATTTATCGTTCTTTGATAATATACTCTAAGAAGAAAGAAGATACCAATGTCAAACAAGAAAATAGTGGTCAGAGTCGGTGATAAATACATGGGTGGCGATTACCCTATTCTCATCCAGACTATGGCTAACGTCAAGACCAGTCATATAGATCAGATTCTAGAGATGGACTCAGACTTAAGAAAACTCGGAAATGATCTTTTAAGGCTCTCTGTTTTAGATGAGGATGACCTAAGAGCCTTTAAAGTTCTTTCTAAGAAAACATCTACTCCTTTAATAGCAGACATCCATTATTCTTATAGGTTTGCTATCGAGGCTATTGAAAATGGTGCTGCCGCCATAAGAATCAACCCTGGCAATTTTGGTACTCTTGATAACTTATCTAAAGTCGTAGAGACCGCTACTAAGTATAATGTCCCGATAAGAATAGGAGTTAACTCCGGTTCCCTTCCTAAAGAGTTCGTCTCGGAAAAAGACGAGGCCAAGGCATATATTGACTCTCTTAAAGGAACTATTAAGGTCATGGAGGAATTAGGCTTTAAGAACCTAGTCCTCTCTTTAAAATCATCTAACCCGAGAATTACTTATCAGGCCTATAAACTAGCCGATGAGCAGTTCCCCTATCCTCTTCATATAGGAGTCACCGAAGCCGGAGCCTCATATGTAGGAGCCTTGAAGAGTGCTGTCGCCTTAGTCCCCTTGCTTAGTGAAGGCATAGGAAACACCATAAGAATCTCCTTAACTGAGCCTCCTAGAGATGAAGTTATAGCAGCTAAGCAGCTGTTATCCGCTATGGGACTAAGAAAGAACGTCCCTAATCTAGTATCCTGCCCGACGTGCGGAAGAACCCAAGTCGATCTTTTTAAGGTCTATAACAAGGTCTTCGATAAGCTCTCTTACGTCAATAAAGACATCAAGGTTGCCATCATGGGCTGCCCGGTCAACGGACCTGGAGAGGCTAAAGACGCCGATATCGGTCTAGCCGGAGGAAAAGACTGCTTCCTAGTCTTTGAAAAAGGCGTAGTGATAAAGACTCTAAAGGAAGATGAAGCCATCAAGTTCCTTCTTTCGGAAATCGATAGATTAGCCGCTCAGAAGTAACAAATTCAAAACCTACAATAAGAAAAAGCACAGGTTATCTGTGCTTTTTTCCTTCTGATCTATTGCTCTTTTTTCTTCCTCTGTTGTAGGAGGGTTCGCTTCTGACGAAGGCGTAATTGGTGCCTTCCTTCTCGTTTCTTCTCTCCATGTTCTTTCTTATGACTTCGTCCTTGTGCTTGAGCTTAACAAAGGCGATGGCTTTCTTGATCTTCTTTTTGTAGTTAGGCTTAACCTTGCCTTTTTGAAGCTTTCTTATTCTGTACTTGATAGCTTTCTCAAGGTAGATGTTGTTCTTCTTCTGGGTCTTGCCCTTTTCAGCAAGGACACGCTCAGGTTTCATCTCGCCGTCTTTAAGGGTGAAGAACTTGAAGGATACGCCTTTTTTGATGAGTTCCTTGGCCTTAAAGGTATCGTCGTTATTATAGAAGACGTAGGAAGTTCCCTTTTTGAAGAATCTCCCTGATCTTCCGGCTCTATGGAAATAATAAGTCAAATCGTAAGGAAGATCTAATGAGATGACATCAGTGACATCGTTGATATCCACACCTCTAGCTGCAATATCTGTAGCGATCAACAAGTATGATTTCCCTTCAGAGAAGGCCTTATAAGCCTGTTTCTGCTCTCTTTGGGTTAATCCGCCTGAGATAGTGAGGTGATCGATTTTATCATCGTTGAGTTTTCTATCTAAAGCATCGACATCTTCTCTTTTAGAGCAGAAGACGATAGCCTTATAGGGCTTAACAGCCTTTAAGAATACTTCAAGGGCGTCAAACTTGTCCTCATGTCTAATATCGACTAAGCAGTGAGTGATATTAGAGGTGTTGATTTCGTTTTTAGTGACGTCGATCAAAGTGTCGGCTCCGATGTACTTTCTGACAAGAGTATTCAAATGCTCGCTTATAGAAGCGGTAAATAAGTACTTGGCGCACTTTAAATCCAAAGATAGAATCTCCGAGAGCTCTTTTTCAAACCCGCCGAAGAGAATCATATCGCCTTCATCGATTACTAAGCGCTTAAGGTACTTCAGGTTAGTCTTAGTTCTGTTGAAGAGGAACTGTTCAGGAGTGGAGATGATTATCTTCCCCTCGTAGTTCCCTTCCTTAACTTCACCTGAGACTATAGAAGTCACCTTAAAAGGCTTGTAGCCTTTCTGGAAATCAGAAAGGACATCCTCAAGCTGCTTTACAAGTAAAGCGGTAGGAAGGATGATGACAGCTTCTGTGTTACTAGTCGAATCCAAATCCGAAAGGATAGGAACAAGATAAGTGAAGGTCTTGCCTGAGCCAGTAGGAGCTTTTAAAACAGCGGACTTTCTAGCCAAAACAACAGGTATGCCCTGCTCTTGGATAGGCGACATTTCTTCATAGCCTTTTTTGGAAAGGTAGTCGCAAAGACTATGGTCGATATTTAAGGCCTTAAACTTCATTTATTGATCCTCTTTCTTGTATTTGTCTTGAATGGAAATACCAAGAACATCGAGGTCTTTTTGAGGCACGCTAGAAGGGGCCTCGCACATAGAATCGACAGCTTGGAGATTTTTAGGGAAAGCGACGACATCTCTGACGTTATCAGTCTTGCATAAGAGCATGGCCATTCTCTCAAGACCCAAGGCGAAACCGCCGTGAGGAGGGGTGCCGTAGCTGAATGCGCCAACGAAGAATCCGAATCTCTTCTTGATATCGTCATCTGAGAGACCGAGTATTTCAAAGACTTTCTTCTGAAGCTTGCCGTCGAATATTCTTAAGGCTCCTGAGGAGAGTTCAAGTCCATTCATGACGGTATCGTAAGAATATGATTTGATTTTGGTAGGATCGGTATCTAAGTACTTTAGATCTTCATCAACAGGTCTAGTGAACGGGTTAGATAAAGAATCTAACTTGCCGTCGACCATGCCGAATAAAGGCCAATCGATGACAAAGCAAGGCTTGAAGACGTTAGCGTCCATCAAGTTGAGTTTCTTACCGTATTCAAGTCTTAAGGCACCTAAAGCGAAGGAAATCTTCTCTTCGTCTTCATCAGCGCCGACTATCAGCATGTCGTTTTCCTTCATGCCAGTCTTCAAAATGAGTTCATTTAGGACCTCAGGCTTATAGTACTTAACTAAAGAGCCGGTGAGTTCACCGTTCTCGAGTTTGAAGAAAGATACGCCGTGGACGTGGAACTGCTTAGCGAGTTCATTGTCCTTATCCATATTCTTTCTAGAGACTTCTTTAGCAAGATTATCGACCCTTAGGGCTTTAATAGCCTTCCCTTTATAAGCGTCGAAAGTTCCGTTAGAGAGAATAGAAGATACATCCATAAGAAGCATCTTGAATCTCATATCAGGCTTATCAGTTCCATAAAGGCCGACTGAATCCTTATAAGTGATTCTCTCAAAGGCAGGAAGCTTATACCCGATAGTGTCTAGCCAGATCTTATCGACTAAACCTTCGATGACTTTAAGGACATCATCTCTAGTGATAAAGGACATTTCACAATCGATCTGAGTGAACTCAGGCTGTCTATCAGCTCTAAGGTCCTCATCACGATAGCATCTAGCGACCTGATAGTATCTATCAAATCCGCCGATCATCAAAAGCTGCTTGAAAAGCTGAGGAGACTGAGGCAGAGCGTAGAAATTGCCCGGCTTAGTTCTAGAAGGGACTAAGTAGTCTCTAGCGCCTTCAGGAGTGGACTTTATAAGAGTAGGAGTCAAAACTTCCATGAAATTAAGGCCCTCTAGATAGTCTCTAGTAGCCTTCAGTATCTTATGGTTGATGATCATGTTCTGCTGAAGAACAGGTCTTCTTAAGTCTAGATATCTCCATTTAAGCCTAGTGTCCTCTAAGGCATCAGTCTTATCGGCGATGATAAAAGGAGGAAGCTCACTTTCGGCAAATACGTGAATCTCACTAGCTAAAATCTCTATCTTTCCGGTAGGGATATTAGGATTCTCCTCTTCTCTGATGGCGACTTTGCCTTTGACGCTTACGCAATACTCGTTCTTCAAAGGCTTTTTCTCATAAAGAGAAGGGTCGACTTTGATCTGAGTGATTCCGTATCTATCACGAAGGTCGATAAAGACTAAGGCCCCTAAGTTTCTTACCTTTGAGACCCAGCCGCACAAGACGACTTCCTTGTCTTTATCAGACTCTCTAAGCTCTCCGCATGTATTTGTTCTTAACATACAATCTATTTCTCCTTGCTAATTAACTTTCCTAAGACGATATCAGGATCATCGGCGTCTATATTGATCTGGCTTCTATCCGCCATGTTCTTAACTATGATCTGACCAGGATTATAATCATCGAAGATCAGACAAGTCTTGGCGTGAAGTCTATCAGCCATCTTCAGCGACCCGTTAAGAGCCTTAGAGTAAGAAGGAGCAGACACATTCCTACCAGAGCTTCTGAGGCTATCTTCAAGCAAGAGAGGGAAAGTATCCTTCTCTTTTCTTAAGTCGATGACAAAGTAATCAAGAGACGGAGTCACATTAGAGATGAGCTCATTCTTCTTATCGTCATTTAAGGACAACATGATTCTTTCCATGCCGATTGAGAAACCGATTCCCTCAAAAGCCGGGCCGCCGATCTCTTCCATGAGCTTTCCATACTGACCGCCAGCTCCGATAGCACCTAGCTCCATATTCATAGGATCATAAAGCTCAAAGACCAAGCCAGTGTAGTAATCAAGTCCTCTTACTAGTCTAGGCTCTTCCTTAAAAGGAACGCCTAATGATGATAAAGTGGACTTAATCATGGCAAAAGACTTCTGGTCCTCAGGAAGAAGGTAATCAGCGATGAACGGAGCGTTCTTGTTGATTTCGATATCCTCATGGACCTTGCAATCCAAAATTCTTAAGACGTTAGTCTCGAATCTATGATGGCAGTCTTCGCACATATTATCTAGCTTAGAGGCGTAATAGTCCTTTAAGGCCGCACCGTAGTTCTTTCTAGCCTCGAATGAGCCTAAGTAGTTGATCTTCAAAAGAAGTTCTCTGCCCAAAAGCTTTTCAACAGATCTATAAAGAAGAAGTACGCAGTCCAAAGCGGTGTTGAGGTCGATCTTCTGGTCGATGAATTCGACTCCCCACTGATTGAACTCTCTATAACGGCCTTTTTGAGGTCTCTCGTATCTGAAGACCGGACCGCAGTAAGAAATCTTAAGAGGTAAATCAGGAGAAGCGAAAAACTTATTTTCAATCACGGCTCTATTAATAGAGGCTGTGAATTCAGGTCTTAAGACATAATCGTGCTCGCCTTTAACCGAGAGCTTAAACATCTCCTTAGAGACGATATCAGATGATTCCCCTACTCCCCTAACAAAAAGCCCCACCTCTTCAAACATAGGGCCGTCGGCTTTAGAGCAGCCAAACTGACTGGCGGAAGCATCTAGTTCATTAGCGATAGAGTCGAATAGCTTCTTATCGTTATTGAAGAAGTCTGATGTTCCCCTGGGTTTATTTATAATGTTAGCCATATTGTCCTTTTATCTCCTCTTTAATGGAGCAATCTCCTCACCCCAAATACTGATTTTACCATTTTTAAAGCCACACTGAGTTTCTCTAGAGCATCTTTGTCCTTGATAAGGACAGTCGCAGTAACGGAAGTGGTGCCGTGAGAAGCCTTGTACTTAGCTGAGATGTTAGTGACGACCGCACCTTGAGAAGTGACGGTGTTCATTATATCAACAAGCAAGCCGTTTCTATCAAAGGCATCGATAGCAAGATCTACCGGATACTTAGAATCAGGCGGCAAGTTAGGATTCCACATGACATCGATGAGTCTTGATTCCTCACTGATGATGTTAGGGCAGTTAGCTCTATGGACTTTGATTCCTCTTCCCTTTGAGACATAGCCTTTTATTTCGTCCCCCGGGATAGGAGTGCAGCAGCTAGCTAAAGACATCAAAGCCGAATCCCCGTTAGATAATAGCACTATATCCTTCGAGTCAGATACTGCTTTCTTTCTGCTGGCGGCTTCTTTCTGCCCGGCTATCGCCCTTCCGATGTTAGCGTCATTAGGCTCCAAATCCAAGAATTCAATAACCTGCTGAGGCATGATGTTCTTGTTGCAGATCTTAATATAAAGCTCTTCTAAAGACTGGGATTTGAAATTAGATAGTACCTTATTATCGATGAGCTTTTCGATATTGACGTTGATCTTTCTTTCTCTTAAGGAGTCCTTTAAGGACTGCTTCCCCTTTTCAATCTGGGAGTTTCTGACATATTCGCCGTTCTCCTTAGCTAAGAACTTTCTTATATGTGCCTTAGCGAAGTTAGTAACAGCGATATTAAGCCACTCTGAGTTAGGGCCAGTGCCGGCCTTAGTGTCGATTTCAACCATATCGCCGGTCTTCAATTTGGTATTTAAGGGGACAAGCTTCCCGTTGACCTTCGCCCCGACAAGAGTATCGCCTAGACCTGTGTGGATCTTATAGGCAAAATCGATAGGGGTGGCTCCGTTAGGAAGATCGATGACCTTCCCTTTAGGAGTGAAAACATATACGTTAGCTGAGAAGATATCCTGAGTCATAGTCGACATGTAGTCTTTAGCGTCGGTCTCAGTCGAGTCTTCTTCAGACATCTTCACAAAGTCCTTGAACCAGTGAAGCTGGTCTTCGATATCCTTCTGCTCCTTTTTAGGATCGTAAGTAGTGCCTTCCTTATATCTCCAATGGGCAGCAATGCCGCCTTCTGCAGTTATATCCATGTCTTTAGTTCTTATCTGAATTTCAAAGACATGCCCGTCTCCTGAAAGAATGGTGGTATGGAGAGATTGGTACATATTTGGCTTAGGAACAGCGATATAGTCCTTAAAACGACCAGGGACAGGGACAAAATTTGAATGGATGTATCCTAAGATCTCGTAGCAGTTAGTCTCGGTCTTGGTTATGACTCTCATAGCCATGACATCGTAAATATCCTCAAACTTCTTGTCCTTGAGGTACATCTTCTTATATATAGAGTAAATAGACTTTACTCTAGATGATATTTCAAAAGGAATATTTGTCTTAGATAAGATCTGAGTGACTTTGGTCTTGAGAATCTCCAGAGAGTCGTTCAAGTCCTTATATGAGTCATTTAGCTTATCCTCAATGGACTTAAAGACCTCAGGCTGAGTGTAGAATAAAGATAAATCCTGCATCTCAGACATGATGGAGTTCAAGCCTAAGCGGTGAGCGATAGGAACATAGACATCTAACGTCTCGTTAGCGATTCTTATCTGCTTCTCTTTTGGCTGGAACTGAAGAGTCCTCATGTTATGAAGTCTATCAGCGAGCTTGATGATGATGACTCTGATATCCTCAGCCATGGCGATGAAGATCTTTCTATGGTCTTCAGCCTGAAATTCAGTGTTGTGGAAATCAGATAATCTAGTGATCTTAGTAAGAGATTCGACTAAAAAAGCAACCTCATCGCCAAATTCGGCGGCTATCTCTTCTTTAGTGGTCCCAGTATCTTCAATAGTATCGTGAAGGAGTCCAGCGATGATAGTAGAAGGTGAGGTCTGCATCTCAGCGAGAATCATAGCCACGCCCAAAAGATGAGTCACATACGGGTCACCAGATTTTCTGAATTGACCCTCGTGCTTCTTTTCGACAAACCTATATGCCTTCTCGATCTTTGCGAGATCTTCGGGGTTCTTGATATAAGCGGAATAGCATTTCTGGAGTTCCGGGAAGGTTACTATCTCGTTTTTGATTTCCATTAGGCTCCTAACAATTTCAATACTGATTTATAAGGGACGTCTTTGAACAAATCAGAACCGTGGAGATCGGATAATTCAATCAAAGTGATGATTCCGGTGACAACAGCGCCTTGTTCTTCGACTAAGTCCTTAACAGCCTTTAAAGTCCCGCCAGTAGCGAGCAGATCATCGACTAATACGACTCTAGTTCCCTTCTTAAGAGCGAAAGCCGGAAGTTCGATGGTGGTAGTGTTATATTCCAAAGAGTAAGTCTTGGAGATGACTTTCCCAGGTAGCTTGCCCTTTTTTCTAGCCATGACGAACCCGCATCCTAATTTGTAGGAAATAGGTACTCCGAATAGGAAGCCTCTAGACTCAGGTCCGATGATGATATCGGGCTTCCATTCAGAAACGATTTTAGACATATCGTTGATGACTGACTGAAAAGCCTTGCCATCAGCTAAAAGAGGCGAAACATCCTTAAAAGAGATGCCCGCTTTAGGGAAACCTTCAGTTACGCCAATATACTTCTCGTAATCCATGATTTGTTTTCTCCTTAATAACTAATATAATATAGCATAACAGTGTTAATATTTTCCAATTATAGAGCCGAAAAATGGTCTTTCTATTTGGATTAGTGAACTACCTCTTGCCTGAAGAGCAAGAAGCTTCACGGCTCAACGTCCGAACTTGATTGTGATCGCTTTTGACAGCTCT
>LAHS01000129.1_pt1 | contig 49981 bp, 64 predicted proteins | sample 329651 | NCBI WGS metagenome assembly LAHS01 (sample SAMN03275699, study PRJNA271635) | activated sludge metagenome | isolation source: sample C-1 Sludge from hydrolytic chamber (first chamber) of Anaerobic...
CATTTCCATAAGCAACAGTAAAGAAATATCCGCTTGTTATATTACTTTGATTAAAATATGTGCCATTAGTTGAATAATATATACCATAACTGTTAGTGGTAAGAATCCAATATGGTGTATTATTTGATGATAAACCATAAGAAATTTTTGTACAATTTTTATCAGTCAAATTTCCTTGAGTCCATGTTTTGCCATTATTATCTGACATATAAGTTCCATTGCCACCACTAACAGCAGCCCACCTATATCCTGTGGGTGAATTATCCGTAGGAGCGTATACCACATCATTAAAACTTCCACTTGTTATATTACTTGGTGTCCATATTCTTCCTTTAGTAGTCTGACAATTACAACCACTCATATGATTCATTGTGCCTCTCATACTAATTCACCACCTTAACGGCAGTAATATTAGGTATTGTAAGAGTTGCCGATGGTATAGCAACGGCATAAATTGTAACTGTATTTGTACTTGTATCACATCCTATATAATGACCCGATTCTTGGTCATGTGGTGCTAATGATACATCTGCTTTGTGATTTGCCGTTATGCCTGTACAAGTTATGTTTGCCTTATATGGATAATATGTATATGTAGTATCCCTCACCCAATCACTTACCGCAACTGTCTTGTTTGTAAATTGTAATATGGCATTAGTGGTATTAGTGTTAAGCGTAGATATTGCCGAAGTATTAGTGCCTATATTAGCAGTATTAGTATCTACTGTACTCGATAAACTTGCCGCATTACCACCTAAAGCATTAATTTTACTTCTAACGCTTGCCGCTATTTCGTCATCTGCTATATTTGTATATGTAAAAGCCATTTAATTGCTCCTTTCTATTTTTATGTAAAATTATTTTTGTTAACTTGCAATCCACGTAATTGTTTCTGCAAAATTCAAATCGCCTGTATTTGAACCATAGTAATAAATTGATACAACCCCATTGGTAGTTATAGACATTCTAGCATCGTAGGCTGTACTCAACGGAGAGCTAATTAAGCAATATACACCTTGGACTGGTCGCCAACCAGTTGGTAATGTAAATAAAGTATGTTCTCCATTTGTTAACCCTTGCATATCAGTAAATTTCATCATCACGATACTACATTTTTTATATAAAGTAATAGGATATTTGAAATTGCTATTATTGATTGTTAAAGAATTTGATGTCACTAAATTACCAGTATATTGTAATATTTTATTTAAAAGTGTCATATCCTTTCCTCCTATGTTATTGTTAATGTAGCTACATTTGTTTGAGCCGTTCCATTAGTATTCGTAGCAATACAATAATAATAATTGCCATTCATAGCCATTGTAGCAGTAGTTGAATACGTTGTACTTGTTGCCCCACTAATAATCGACCCATTCATATACCATTGATATGTAGTAGATAAGGCGTTTGAATTAGTGAAACTAAAACTAAATGTTGCTCCTACTGTCGTTGAAACATTTGATACTTGCGATAATATAGGTATATTAAAAATGCCTTCCCATAAATTTCTTGTGGTAACGTCTAATAGTCCATCATTATAAATATCAACAATCATCAATCTATTTTGATTACCATCCATAGGGGTCGTGCCTTTTTTCTTATCTATATATCCATTACCAGCATTACCATTGATTGCTTTGATTACAACAGTTTGACCCACGCTCAATGTTTCGCCGCTTTTATTCGGTATATTGTTATAAGTACCATTTGTTCCTGCCACTGACACATTAAATGTTTTATCGCTATTACTCGAAATAATAGTACCATATATATTTTTCTCAATATCACCGAATGAATTGCTTATCTCGCCTTGTGCTATTTGTTTAATGGTCGAAATCAAGCTTTTTATATCTGTTATGCTATATCCCATTTATTACCACCTTCCTTTATGAATCCGTATAGTAAGGTAAAGTCCTTACATTACAACAAGATATTGAAATTTTTGAATTTGCTCCAAGTGGTATAGTAAGCGACTGTATTACAAATCTATCCATAAAATACCCATAATATGAATCGGTCAATGTGATACAATTATTCACATCTAAATGAATCATATAGGTCGAATTAAATGAAATTGTATTCGCCATTATAGAGGCTTTGACTAATTCATATTGTGCTCTACTTAGACAATCGGAATCATTTGATATGTTTGAATCTGTAATGCTTTTTACCCTATTTCCTATTAATTGTACTCTCGTAGATGATTGTGGATTATTATTGATAGCCATTCCATTGTAGTATAAATCGTCATTGATATTATTACCAATTACAACGACTTTATTTTTTACATCGGTAAAATTATATGTAGTAGTATTATCTAAATATTCGGTTTCCGCATCTGAATATTCCCATAAGGTAGGTTCACTCAATTTGGTCAAATCTTGAGTGCCACTTCTAAATATTAGATTACCGTCCACTCCATACCACACATCACAAGCTATTGAATTAGCTAAATCAATAATTGCCGCTCCAAATGAATCGCCCACATTTAAAGATAAATCGTTTACAACAGTAGCATCTGAATACATAGCATCAAATATGAAAGGTTTTGAATCCAACGGATAACCGTTACCATTATCCTGCATTAAAATCTTCTGTATTTCATTTCTCATATTTGCGCCTTGAGATACTGTATAGGTGCCTTCTAATGTTCCGCCTAAAGTACCATCTAATAGTGCAAACTTATCTTCACATTGTATAGCGATAGTCTTTTGCGCTCCCGACCTCGTGGCTTCAGGATTAGATACTACAAATACTCCAGCCGAATTATATACATAATCATCTTTATTAAATCTTATTCCTAATTCTAACTTGAATTTTGTATTGAGCCACAAGCGGTCTATATCGGGTAAAAATCTACCATCTTCATTTTTTAGAGTAAAACTCAAACTGCGCCTTTGACCTTGTTGATAGTTTATATTCAAACTGCCACCCTCTCGTTCTACATAAGAGGTTATATCTTCAGCAAAGTTCTCATTTTCACGCAATAGAGTCAATCGTATGACTGGCTCTATAATCGGTGCTTTTACAATGGATTTATAAGTAGCCGAAGGAAACGTATTAAAAGAATATGTTGTACCCATAATATTATCCCCTCTCCACTGCGCTTATTTCATCTGAATCTCCGATTTGCGTAAACTTAAATGATAATTGTGTTATTTGTTCTGCCGATTTATCCGTTAACTGAAATTCATTACTCATAGTTTCTACGAGCCATGCACTGCCTTTTCTGTCACGAAGTAATTTGATTTCACCATTATTAACGAAATCTCTAAAATTATTTTTCATTGCAACAGTATCGGTGTATACTCCATTAACAGGATTACTGATAAGGGCGGTTATACCACCTGTAATATAGTTCTTATCACTCTTGGTGACTTTAGGATATTTGGTAAATCCTTCAAATGTATTTCTATCTACGTTTTGAACCAACGCATCACTTGATAATTCTGTATCGAATTTCCAAACATTATCTGTGTCAACATAATAAAAATTGTTGGTGCTTGTAGTCTCTAATCCAACTAATGACCAGTTCCACCAAGATGTTGTAACCGACTCAGATGTGATTAATGGTTGCGACAAGAAACTCGGCGTTTCGGCAAACACTTGATAACTATAATCTGTATTATTCTTTACGTTATAATCTATTATACTTGTTTGTGTGCTTGGTACGGTCGCAACATATGTAAGAGTATTATTTCCATCTTCTTTTTTATATATGAGCCAGTTAGTGATACTTTCGCCTGAAAAGGTTATATCACCGCCGTTTATATTATTATTAAAAGAAGCAAGTAATACCGTATCATCTGTCCATGTTGGTACATAAGTTGCACCGGTAGTGGCATCAATAAATCCCTGTGTCTCAGTTACATTCGTTACCCAAACATAATCGAATTTACCACTTCCATATATCTGTGATTTATGATAATTATAAGCCATATATTCTTACTCCTTTCTTTAATGTGTTACTACTTGTAGGGCATTTGACTGTCCTGTTATTTTGAACCAATGGTTATTTGCATAATCAGTAGTTCTATCTGTCCAATATAAAGCATCACTCCATGTCGCTGTATCATCCCACCGATAGTCTTGTCCTTTGTCGGCTCCATTTGCTTGTAAGAGCCATTTTTTAGCTATAGTAGATACAGTAACCGTCTTAGTGGTACTTGTACCCATATTATCTAATTGAGATGTAAAAATGCCGTCATTATAACTAATAGTATATGTAGGCAACGTATATGCGGTCGTCACTAATGTCGTGCCATTATATATATAATTCTGACCATTATATATATATATTTCATTAACAGATGGTGTTGTTCCCGAACTCGACCACGTATTTATTTGATTACATATATAAAGCAAATGTGTAGATGTATTGAAATATCTATCTCCTACAGCACTTGTTTGTGGTGCGACTGTAGATATAGCAACTAAATCAATCCCTACGCCGCTATGTTCGTATAGCACACCTGACCATCCCAATGTGGCTGATTGCCAATTAAGAAATAGTGTAAATTCAGGCGGTATGATTAGATTACTCGAAGTCCAATATATACTGCTTGTACTATCCAATTCAACGCTATAAGCACCTGCGAATGGTGTGTCTGTTAATATAGTATAAGTACCTATAGATTCACCTGCATTTACAGGAATAGGAACCCATGATACTTGAATAGCCGTTTTATCACAATTTACCACTGCTGTCGATGCTGTAGATAATTCAGGCGAAGTATATGTTACGGTAAATGTACTGATACTCGTTTGTAAATCTGTTCCGTCCTGATTTTCTAATATCAATTTAACACCATAAGTCGAACCCGTTGTAAGTCCATCGAATGTATATTCAATATTGCCCGATGTTATTTTATCCGTAGTTTCTATTTCAACATAATTTCCGCTGACTACACTATATAATACCCATTGGAAATATTTATATGATACATTATCAGTCTGAGTATAAGTGCCTTCAAACGTATAGTTTTTAGCCGTAATAGGCGATGTGACAGTATTTATAGATAATGTTGCTTGACTTCTCGCCCTAAAATATGTATCATTACTTGTTATGTATGTAGCATAAACGCTATAATCTGTTCCTGATGTAGGAGCACTACTAAATGCACTTGTTGTTGCGATACCAGTAGTTGAATTGTAATCGGATATTAGTTTAGATTCTGACCCGATTTTAACATACATACCTGTTTTTATTAAGGTGCTTACACCTAAATTGATACTCGTAGTAGTCGAACCTGTACCTACAATTCCGTTTGCTATCCATATATCGGCGTTCGCACCATATATAGATACGTTCCATATATAATTAGTGCCATTAGTCATTCCCGTACCAGTCGGTATAGTTATGTTTAAGGTCTGGCTATTATATAATGGCGTGGATAGCGTTTGTACTCCAGTGCTATATATCACATTGCCATTCAAATCGCTAATATAAGCATTATATTTCGTAGCCGTAGTACCACCATCTGCGTTTATATTACAACTAAATGTATTACTGACCGTCTCATCTATATCACTTAGATATGGTTGCATATAGGAAGGCTTATATAACATTAAATTACCTCCTTTTATAAATCAATACAAGGCGGGATTTTACTCCCACCCTGTATTATATATTGTATTAACTTATGTTTACTAAATTTTTCATCTTCTTTGCAAAATCAGTTGGGTCATCGGCTTTGACAACCATATTGGCAATATTGACATCGTGACTATCGGCAGACGTATTATTAGTTCCAGCTATAGCTTTAATATCATTCCAACTGTGCATACCAATATCTTTGAGATTCTCAGACATTGTATGCGGCACGATTCCAGTTCCTTTTGGTGCATAATTGATATTATTAGGGATTGATAATTCATATCCCTGCTCATTAAATCTATAAACACCGCTGGTATCTATTGAATCACTACCACTTGCATATCCACTAAGTTGCTTTGAAACGCCCGACTGTGTATTCGCCAAATTAGTCAATATATTTATAAATGATTGTGCACTGGTTATACCGAGTCCCGACAAGAAGTTCTCATAAGTCGTGCCTAATGTTGCTTCGTTTTCAAGTTTAGTCAATAAATCCGAATAATCAGATACATATTGTTCCCATGAATCTGAATTGCTCTGAAGGGCAGTTATTTGAGATTCAATGGCGGCAACATCGGCTTGCTCTTTCTGTTGTGCCGTATAGTCATCAAGTGCCTTTTGTGCCTCTGCTACTGCACTTTCATTTGTGACATATTGCCACATTCCATTTCTAAAAACTCTGACCTTTTCATTTTGTGCCGTAGTAAGTGCCTTTTGCAAAGTAAGCAATTCGGCTTCGGACTGTTTCTCTTCATAATTAGCCTCAATCTGGCTTTCTTGAGTTTGAAGTGCTTTGATTTTAGCTTCATTGACACTTTCTTGTTGTTTGGCATAATATTCTAAAGCGGCTTCTTCGGCGGTTAAACTATCTTGCTGTTTCTGTAAAGATTCCTTATTAATGTCGTCTATATAAGTATAATAATCACTCCAAGTAATTTTGCCAGCTTTAACATAATTATATAGAAGTGCTTTATAATCTGCATAGCTCGTCTTGCCCTGTTCATATGAAGTCTTGTAGTGGTCTGTAACTGCTTTATAATAAGAATCTAAATCCTCTTTATATTGGGTATAAGAAAGCTTATGTTGCTTATACGCCTTTTTAAGAGAATCCATATATTTCTTATTATTCTTATCGGTATAGCCACTTTCGGTATTTAGTCTTGCGAGTTTTTCATCCAAACCTTTTTGCGCCAATTCGGACTCATAATCGTGAACCTCTTTAACATTACTTTTATAAGTACTTGAACTAATAAGTTTTTTCTTATAATATTTCTTATTAAGAGATTCAAGTTTCTTATAGTATTTCTCGTCAGAGATTAAGTCCATATCATGTTTGGTTTCGAGACCTGTTAAAGCCGAATCCGCTTTACTTTTAGCCTTTTTTAATTTAGCCGCTTTTGCTTTTTTAGCCGTCGCTCTTTTCTTGGCTGTTGATGTTCCTGATGCCCTCGCTTGTACTTTGGTTATAACTGAATTGCCACCAGTTATATCTTGAGTTTCCTCGGCGGTATAAACATAGTCACCCTTTTTAAGATTAACCATAGTGGGTTTGCCACCATTAGCGATATAAGCACTGTCACCACTCTTGATGATTTCTGCGCCCTCTTCGTTGACTAATGTCAGTCCACCATGAGATTCTCCACCAGTTGCCATACCATTATAAAGTCCCGATTTATTATTTGCTGTTCCGGGCACTTTTTTACTTGATACTTTAGTGCTATTCCAAGTTAATAAGTTGTTTATAGCATCGCTAATAGCATTTTTTAATTTTTGCCATGGAGTAAGGTCTGGCGACTTACCTTTGGCATCTTGCTTGGTATATTCTTTGATAGTATTTTTGGTATCGCCAACAGTTTTCCTTAATTTACCATATTCTTTATTGGTTTCCTTGGTCGTTCCTGTGTTTTTAGCATTAGCATCAACAGCGGCAAGCATAGCCTTAGCATTTTCTTTTTCGCTACTGGTTAATTTACCACCAGCTTTAATTTTATCATTATATTTTTTCAAAACTGGCGTAAAAGATTTGGCTAATTTGCTTTGAGCATCAATACTGGTTAGAGTAGTATGCTCAGATTTGGCTTTTTCGGATTCCAAATCTTTCATTCCACTCATAAATTTGTCTTTATTTATCTTTCCTGACTTATATTGCTTGTCTAATTTTGCCTCAGCTTTTTTTAAGTCTGCGGTCTTTTTTCTACTATCTGTTATTGCTTTATTATATTCAAGAGCATCTTTAGCCGCCTTTTTAATTGCACTCGTGCCTGTTGTTACATATTTTGAAGAACCCTTCGTATAAGTATAAGTATAATCAGATGTAGCTTTATCTGCCGCTTTATTTGCGACATCTTTTTCTCTTATTGCTTCTTGTTTTTTAAGTTCTTTCGTTTGGTCTTTAAGGTCATCCAACTGCAATTTTAGATAATCCAATCGAGCCTTTTCATCGCCAGTAAGACTTTTTTTGCTCTTTAGCTTATCATATTCAGATTTTACATCTTTTGTCTTTTTCTTATTATCTTCAAGTTCTTTTTTAGTTTCTTGAAGTCTCTTTTTGGAATCTTTTAACGCATCATTTGTTTGATTTACATATTTATAAATAGTATAAATCCCTATAGCGACTGCTCCAGCAATAGCAAGACCACCCAATAATGTGGATAAAGTCATTGTCACGCCTAATAATGAAATCGTTCCAGCTTCGGCAATCGTAGCACCTGCGGCTACAGATGTACCAGCCGCAACACCAGCCGTTCCAACACTAACCTCTGCGGCTTCGGCGGTTGCCGCACCAGCGGCAATTTCACTACCAGCTGTTGCCCCAGCCGCACCTGCGGCTTCCTCGGCAGTTGCAACCTCGTCTGCGGATATTACAACCGCTTGATTTGCTTTTACAACATCGGGTGCAATATCTTTAGCCGCTTTAATGGCTTCCGATAGATTGCTAAAATTGGCTACTACCTTTAATATCGACATACTTTCAAAAGCCGCTTTAAGTTTCGCAAAACCTAAAATTATCTTTGAAATATTGCCCAACATAACTACGGATGCCACACTAACAGCACTAAATTCAATTACTACTTTACCGACATCACTATCAGCAAATTTTATAAAATCAGTACCCAATTGTATTATGACTTTAGCTGTGTTTGCGATTCCACCATCGCCCAAGACCATTTCGTTCCAAGCGGCGGTGAACTCGTTTATTTTACCTTTTACAGAGTCTAATTGTTTATAATTTTCTTTTTGAGCACTTCCTTGTGAATGGAGTGCTGTATTATTGGCTTTGACTGCTTCTGAATAGTTATTCATTACAGCCGCAAATCATTCTGTTACTTTCACTTATAAAAAGCTACTGACCTCTCGATAAGAGGCGAATAGTCATTTCTGGCTATTTCTCACGTTTCATTTTTAGATTATTGCGTGATGTTCAGACTATATATTACACATCTTATAAGATGCGAACAAACTTCAATATATATGTTGCCATATATATCCTGTAGTCGTTACGGTTTCCTTATAAAAATAAGGTCTTACCTCGGTCTTGTCCATCTCTGGATTTTAACCGATATAGTTCGTTAAAGGCATTTATGCTACCTTGTATTGATTGACCGATTGTGTTTGAAATAATGTGCTAAATTATTCCAGTATTTTATTGATTATTTCTTTATATTTATTGCTATTATTAATTTTCCAAAATGCTATGGCTATATAATTAATATTGTGATTTTCACAATATTGTTTTTTTAATAAATCTCGTTCTTTTTGTTCTTTCAATGACATTGTAAAGTTTGATTGTTCATAATAATGTTGTTGTCCATTAACTTCTATGACACAATTATATTTGGTTAAATAAAAATCAAATTTTAATTTTCTTATATTTTTACAATCATTAAATGTTTTTTGATATATATATTTTATATCTTTAGAAATTAAATAATTCTCTACCTTTTTTTCTAATAAAGATTCTGAACGTGAACACTTATTACACCTAAATTTATTTTGATGTAATAAACTATCTAATGTTGTTCCAAATATATTCCCACAAGAACATTTTAATTTAACACTAATATCCTTACTTATATTTACTTCTAATAAATGTGATTCTATATGATTGGACTTAATATATTGCTCAATGTTATCAAATAAAAATGGATTATATCTCGAAAATGGCATACATCTCTTTCTCTGCCTCAATCTAAATAAATCAGCATTATATTTATAATTATTAAAATCTTTAATATTTATAGAATGAATATTATTAAAATTATCATCAATTAATGTATATCCATATATTAATAATTCATTTTTAACTGATGTCATTGATGTCCTCATGTGTGTTCTTTTAATTTCCCCACATTGATTACAACGACATTTATCAATTTGTTTCATCCTTTTCCATGTGCTTGTAAAAGTATTACCACATTCACAAACCATAGTAATATCGGTTAAATTATTAACATATTGATTTGATATAATTTTAGTTTTACAATCATGTTTATATATCCAATCTTGAATATAATCTAATGTAATATGTTTACTCATATTTTTCCCTTTTATCAATAAAATACTCACATAGTTTTCCTATGTCGACCAGCATATATTTTCACTTATTCCTAAGCGTAGACTCTTTCGGTCATTAGCATTATGACCTACTCTACTCACTTCGTTACCATTCGGTACTTATTCTAATTATATCATAATTAGTTACATTTGTCAAGATAAATCTTGATTGCTTTCGATATGCGTTGAGCGTTCCACCTTATTTCAAAGGTGGCTTCGTTGCGGATTGACCATATATCCTTATCTCTTTTACTATATCTTGGTTAGTTACTCCAAGCCCTTATGTATATTACTATCATAAGTTAGTGTATAAGGCTCTTAGGCATCCATATATTTATAATATACAGATAAGGGTCACGACTCCCTTCTTTCCCGTCAATTAAGTCTATACAGGCTAATCAATTAACCTGCGAGGGTATTGCCTAACGCAACCTTTTGCGAATTAGACATTTTATCCCATTTTGGTTTAAGGTCGGTTAATATTGAATATGTAGACCTTAAATTACCATTGGAATCTTTAATATGTATACCATATGCGGCAAGAGCGGCACTATTCTTGCTCACACGCCCTGCGATTGTATTTAATCCACGTGCGACTTGGCCAGCCTTACCTTGCATGATTTCTGTGCCTGCTGTAATAAGTCCTATGGTATTATAAAATGAGTTACCATAAGTACTCATTGCTGAACCAGCCGCTTCAAGTCCTTTACCAATATCACCAGTTGAGACGGCATATTGATTGCCTACTTCGTTGATACTGTTGATTATTTTAATTGAGTCATTAGCATTAAAATTAAATGCTTTCATCTGGCTAACGATTACTGCACTGGCATCAGACGCACTAAGTTCCTCATCGGCGATGTTCTGATATAAAGCGCTGATTTTAGCTAAGGTTGCACTATCCGAATCCGAATAGCCAGCCTGTTTATATAGTGTAGCCGCTTCAATCATTTGAGTACGAGATTTGGCTACACTTTCACCCATTTGACCTAATTTTACGCCAAATGACTGTAATTCTTTACCACTTAAATCAGATACTTTTCTGTATTGCGTCAGTGCATTATCATAATCTTCAATGGCTTGGACTGCTTTATATACTGCCGTAGTCACTCCACCAATAGCCGCCGTAGCCGCACCGAATTTTACTACTTTACCTAAAATGGTGGTAAATCTTTGAGTAAGATGACCAGTTGCCGTACTTAGATTTTTGATACTACCCGATACTTCGCCAGTAGTAGTATTTAATTTTTCGGTAGTTTGATGAATCTGTCCAAATTGGTCTTTAATAGTAGTAAGGTCAGTTACAACTTGTTCACCATTTGTTTTTATATGTAGTGTACGAGTTTTACTCAATTCCTCGATTTGACCAGTAATTTTAGCAGAGTCAAGCAGTGCTTTAAATCTAATGGTATGTTCAGCCATCTAATCACTCCTTTCTGTAAGAGTGCTATTTATCAATGTCTATCAACTCCCAAAACTTAGCAAGTGCCTTTTCTTGGTTTTTGTTGGGCTTATCACTTTTCTGAACTACATCTAAATGTAATTCAAATAAATGCGATATTTCTTTGGCAAGATTTTTTCTACCTTGTTCTACGCCCTCTCTATAACCTTTTCGTGGCTTAGTTTCAGCTATATTTGCTTTACCTTCACCTTGACCGCCTGCCGTTTTGTTTCTGAGTTGAAAACCATCGTTGGCATATTTTAATATATATTCTTGTTCAAATTTATCTAATTCGTTCTCGTTACAATTAAAATATACTATCTTCCACCCTTCTTTATTATCTTCACTATAAAATCCATGTTTCTTTAAAGATAAATCTATATGCTGATAACCACTCAAATGTTGCCCTAATCTTTTTAATAAATGTTTAGCTTGCCCTATATAAGCATATTTAAAGCCGTTCTCAAATCGAGTCAATATATAAATACCACTATTATCATTTACATCTGGACAATATTTCAAGATTCTTTTTTCATTATTTTTCTGAATCGCATATATTTTTCTATAATCCATTTTCCTTTTATTCCTTTCATTCTTAATATGAAACCGATGCTGTTATATTGTCCACATCTAATCCTAAAATCTTACAATTCATGATTAAAATATCTTCAAAATGTTCATCAACATAAGTCGTAAATTCCTTCCAAAACGGACGTGCCGCCATTTCTGGAAAGCCTATACCTGTATTGGCGAACCCAGCCTCGATAATGTTAGCTAAATCATCTTCGCCTAACGCACCACTTTTACTTGAACCATGTGAAAATGGATAACCATAAACCATAGCAGAGGCGTTTTGATATATTTCACTTGAAACTATATTACCTTCTATTATAGCTTTAGTTTTTTCCCATGATTTACCAAATTCTCCAGTGCGTCCTACGCCGCCATCCCATCCATTAGTCCAAGACGCTCCATATGAATAGACATCTTTTTCAATTAATTCTATTAATTTAGTTAATAATTGAGATGTTGTATTATTCAGAGCACGTTGTAAAATAGGAATAGCCATTTGTACTTCGCTATCCATCGTTCTCCACATCACTTTCAGGCTTTATGTATTCCTCAAGTTTATCCATAATATTATCTTTACTTATTTTCTTTGATAATTTACCAAAGAACGCATCCCAACCCTTAGATGATTTTGGCATACTCTTAGTTACTGTATCTATAGATTCGCCAATCTTATCTAAAAGCTGTTCTAATGATTTTTCGGCTTTGATTGCCGTATTCTGAACACTCAAAGCATCTTCAATAGCCGCATCTAATACATCAAGGTTATTAACTTGTTCATATATTTTACTTACCGTTCCGTCTGCTATATATTTATCATAATCATCACTATTAGTTTCATCTTTTATATCCATATCTGTAGTGAATTTTATAAGATATATGTCCTTTATAAACTTACGGTCTAAAAAATCCTTCATATTCTGGCACGCTAAAACGATTTCTTTCATTTCCATAAATGTTAAATAATTTTTATTTACATTTGCCATAATTTTCTCCTTTTATTCTATTTTGATTATGTAGATAGTGCAATATTAATGCACTATCATTTGATATAGACAAGTAGCGATAAATACAACGCCGCCGCCTTCTATCCAACCACGCCAGTTGTCTTTTAAAAATAAGGTAGTGTCGAGTTTGCCTTTATCGTCAACGCTATCTACTTTATCATTCAAAGCTCCAACTTCTTGCGTCAATTTATTAGTAACTTCTGTATTCTTTTTTGTACTATATGAAATATCAATCATAGTATCTTTCATTGAAACCATAGTATCATTAAATCGTTCTAATACTTCCGTATTACGGTTGGTTATCTCCTGATAACTCGCCGCATTGATTTCAACCTCACGCAATCTCTCATCCATGTCATCTAATCGTCCTTCAATTCTATCATACTTTCCATTATCTTCCATTTGCCTTCTCCTAAAGTATAAAATTTTTTAAAAATGTGTCATATAGTTTTTCCTTATCTTCCTGTCTAATCATACCCACATATTGAACTATTTGTTTACTGACATCGATTGTAGTTACCTGTTCACATAAAACTATTGAATCATCTAAAAATGGATAATCCGTTTTATATAATTTATAATGTGTTGGCAAGTCCTTTTTATTCTGTGTTGTTAAGGGTATACATATAGTAGTAGGGCTAAACTGATTTCCAATGCAATTCTGTATAACTATTGCAGGTCGGATTTCTCCTTGAACAGACCCTTTGTTTTCCCCAAAATCTACTACATATATACCCCATTGATTAACATACCGTTTCATTCCTTTATTCCATAATTCTTTTATGCCGTTACAGTAATTGCCTGAGTAGTTGTCTTGCCCTGATATGTGATAGTTATAGTCGTATCAGACAAAGTCAATGCAGCTGTAGGACTATAAGTATATCCTGTTACTGCGGCTGTCGTACTATCGGCATAAGTAGCCGTTATTACCATTCCGGCTGGAGCAAAAGTTTCACCTACTGTATAAGCCGTTTTAGTCGGCGGAGTAGTCACTGCTATGGATGATAATGCACTCAAAGCGAAACTAAGCGTTCTGTTCTGAGTATTACTAAAGCTCTGAGTTTTAGTTGAATATCCCGTAGCTGATACTGTCACATCATATGTTGAACTAATCGAACTCAGAAAATATTGGTTCGTAGTTCCACTCATTACATTTATAACTGTCGACCCTTGTTTTACAACTACGGTATATCCGCTTGTAGGTGCGGTTACATTAACAGTTAAAATATACCCATCGTCAAAACTTAAAACATTATTTGTTACTGAAAAATATCTTGCATCTGCTAACATACCACAACTGGTTTCGACCGCTGAACTAATCTTAGTTTCAACCGAATTAACAGACGTTAATACATTTGCCCCATCTGCATTTTTCTTTGTAGTAAATACGTTTGAATCAAACAATGCACCACAAGGAGTTGTCGTATGGGATGCAGATGCGGTTGTTCCAACTGTAGTAATTATATTATTACTCATAGCAAAAGCAGAGTTATTCAGATTGATTCCACCGCAACTTACATTACTTAAAATTGCCATTATATTACTCCTCCTCTGCTTTATTTTTATTTTTATCTTCGTCTACCTTAAATTTGTAGATAGATTTTTTCTCTTTAGTATAAGGTTCAAATTGATAGCCATTTTCACCATTATATAATATTACCGTTTCAGGCACATAATCATAAGGATTCGCAATTTCGATAGTCATATCGTTAATCTCTATAAATAGATTATTATGTATGCAAAACTTTACTTTATATTCATTTGGTTTCAATTTATAGCCCTCCTTTCTCAACAGACAATTTTCCATATGATTAGGCTTATAACACATATCAATGGAGCATCTTCTTGTATAAGGACAAATATCATCATTTATTTTACAAGTACAAAAAGACGCATAATCTGCTATATTACAATATTTACAAAAATCCATAAGTATCACCTTGTATGTAAAAAAAAGGAAAGGAAACATAATCTCCTTTCCTTTAAATTCTTATTAATTAAGCAGTAACGGTCACTTCGGCATAACACTCGACTGGATTAGTCCAACCTGATGTTGCCGTAGCAACTACCTTGATTTGACTTGTTCCTGCCGCAACTGCCGTGATAACTCCTGCATTACTTACTGTAGCTGTAGCGGGTGTATCACTTGTAAATGTCAGATTGCTATTCAGTGCTGTTGTATGTTTTCCATCATCATAAAATCCTATAATAGACAATGTTTCAGTTTCACCAACGGTCAAATGAATATCTGCACCTGAATTAACAGCCATAGATGTCAAACCTGTGACCCAAGTATTCCCGTCAATCTGTGTCTTAACGATTGCATACTGTCCTGCATTATCACAAGTAGCACTTTCTGTGTATTTAAGAGCACTACCACTCAAATCATTTTCGGCTACTCCCGAAGATGACATACTCAAATCGTACTCACCATTCAACTGGTATCTCGGAACATCAACAATCAACGAACCTACCCTTGAATTAGATGTAAATACTGTTGCATCTGCACTAAATAGAGGAACTCTCAATACTAAGTGCTGAATACTTGGTATAATGCTTGACGGTACGACAAACTGACTTAAAGCATCATTGTATGAATTATATTTTACGCATACAACACTACCTATTGGCAGATTTGAAACGCTTGCGTTCTTACCAGTAAATGTTATTGGTTGCCAATTACTTGCACCCTGCAATGTATACCATCCTACTACTGCATCACCAAAGGCAACTGGAGTACCAGTAACAGTAATTTGGTTAGCGACCGTGGTTGTAACCGTTTCATCAACGATAGAGTCGCCACCAACCGTTATATTTCCACCTACGTGAAGTGCCATATAATTTAGATTAAATACGGCATCTGTGATAGTAAATTCCATTTTAGAGCCATGGAAGTATTTTGCTAACAAAACATCGCCCAGACCACCACGCAGTTCCTCTTCAGATACCGATATTTTTTCATCGACCTTCTGAAGAGTATCGGAATATACAGTCATGTTGTTATCGCTGTCAAACATCATAATCCTGTCTACGCCAGCTATCATATATTTATTCATATATATCCTCCTTTATTTTTTTTATATTGCTGTAATTTTCTTTATATATTCATCGGCATCTCTAAATATCTCTGAATATTTATTTTTATTCTTTTTATATATCCAATGTTCAACATCGCACTTTGCACCTTGTACTTGTGCCATTGAACCAATTAAATAATCATCCTCATCAACTATAATATTAAATATCATTTCAAATTTTCGATAGGACATATTTTCAATACTATCTTTGTTATAACCACTCTTAGCCATTAATACTGATATTTTCTTTTCTAAATTAGGAGCAACTATTTTCTTATTCTTTGCATGATAATATTTTTCAACTATTTCCTTAAAATCATCACTCATAGGTGTATCATCATAATCAATAAAATTCTGATACATAATAATTCTAATGACTTCTTTGAAATCAGTTGCGGTAAAATCAATATCATTAATAATAATATTAGCTCTGTCCTTACCTGCTAAATGAAATTTTACATTATATCCGTTAATAAAAATATTACTTTCTTCATTATCTGCTTTAGTAAATAGTATTTCACCATATTCAAAATTATCTAAATAATATCTACTATCACACTTTATATTAAAACACAATTCCAAAATCGTCAAAAATTTATCTTTCCAAATATCGCCATCTACATTACTTAGTATCAGTTCAAGCATAAATTTTAAGTAACTCATTTGTATCACGTTTATATCATTAAGTTGGGTCTTATCTATATTCAAAATATCATAAGCCGAAATGAATTTATACCAATCCTTTACTAAAATAGGATATATATTCAGCCCTTTATATGGAATAGGTCTATCAAGTGCCGTATATGGCTCGATAAAATCTTTAATATTATCCACAAGTATCACCCTGCTTTATATTACTAATCTCAGTTACCATAACAATCGAAACACCTGTAAACGTATAATCATTTCCTATTCCAACTGCCGAACCACACGACCTTGACATTTCTGCATTATACTGTAAAAATCCTACCCCTGCTGTATCTGAACCATTTAGAGTTTTCATCAATTCCATCTCAATGACATCGCCACGATTACAGGTTATGCCTTCATATTCTACTAAAGGGATTGTAGACCCATATAATACATCGAATTTATATGTTACCTTAGCTACGTCTTTATTTGTAGGAGTCGTGGTATATCTATAAATTTTAAGAATTGTTTTTGATTCCAACTCCATATTCGGTCTGATATTTGTAAGAAATATGTTGTAATTTTCCATATTGGATTGACCCTGCCATAGTATTCCCATTTTTTGCTCAATGGTCAAAGCAGGTTGAGATAACGCATCATATGTGCTATAATAAAGCAATTTAAACAAGTTATCATTATCTAATAACGCATTAAATATCTTATAGGGAATCTGAGGTAGTCCCGTAAATTGGTTAAAATTCATACTCATTCCCCCTTAAAATAATGATTTCAATGTTATATTCTTTGTGATTTCTGCTTCTGTCGTACTAAATGTTATGCTCAATGGTGTATTTGAGAATTTCAGTGCTGTTAATGTGAATGTATTTCCATTTCTACTAATGGTATAATAACTATTATCCAGACCACTCGCTGTATAATTTACAACATCTGATTGTATCGCACCATTCTTATATAGATTAACACTAAAGGTTATTGGCTGCTTTAATCGTACTTCGGTGTACAAAGGGTTCATTAATAGTTCATAAACATCCTGAACACTATCAACAATTTGAATATTAATAGTAGATACTAATGTACTATTTCCTTCTATGTTAGCACTAATCGTAGCAACCTTACCGGTAGTTCCGGTTAATGTATAATTCCCATTTGAATCTATTGTAACATAATCATTTCCACTCCAGGTAACATTTCTATCGACCACATTACCATTTAAGGTCACAGTAGCTTTAGCTTGCCCTGTGAATCCAGTTACTTGCTGTGTTACTGTGGTTTCTGCTTTTATATCATATACCCATTGATTGGCATTGGCAATATTGTGAACATCGTCATCATAAGGTTGCAAAGTATCTAAATACATATCAAAGTATAATATAGTTGTATTTTCGTCAACTATATTGTTTTGTAGCATATTATTATACCCTACCAACTTATAAGGCTCGCCATTGAATAAAAATCTATCATTCTTTTTAAGAGTCAATGTTTCGCTATTACCCTGACACCATACGGTTATATGCCCATTTGCAGTGTTTATATCACTATTCTTTAATGGTTGCGGTGATTGCACTGTATAATCTACTACACAAGGTACATTGTGAACATACCCATTCGTTTTATCAACCCATTTGAGTTTATTATTGCATCTTCTCGCCTCTACTGATTTGACTGCGCCACCTAATTCGTCGGTATTGACAGCGAGCCAATAGTTATCGGCATAAGTATACATAATCCCTATTACGATATTTGACCCAAAATCTCTATAACTAAATACTTTCCAATCATCGGACTTTTTCTTACCAGTAGCCAAATCGAGCATCATATCAACCGAGATAGCCCATACAACATATTGGTCGCTACCGATTCCTTGCTGTTGTTTTATCTCAAATCCAGTCTGTGTACTATTGTCCCATACTTCATTACTAAAAGCTTGTATATCATCAAAGTATTTTTGGTCAGGAGTACGAGATATGTTGGTTAGATAATTCCCATAATATTTTAACATATCTATATCCTCCTGCTAATATCATTCATAATATGGAGCACGGTATGTCTAACATCATAATGAATTACATCCTTCCCCATATTCCTCAATCCTTTTAATAATTTTACATTATCTTTAATAACATCATTTTCAGACGCACTCAGTTTAATGATTTGGTGACTCAATACTGCATAGTAATTGTCATAATCCTCTAATTCAAAAGTATATAATATATTATGAATATCTTTAATAATTCTGTCTTTCTCCATATTCACCACCACCCTAATTTAAAGTGATGTTAAATATTTTGGAAAAATTATCTTTAGACAACAAATAATCCGTTATATCTTGTTGATATTTTTCTCTTAATTCATTTTCATAATCTTTTTTAACTTTAAAATTCTGTGATTCTGCATTGGTTTTAAATTCTCGATTCATTAATTTTAATTCAAATTGAGATACATCTCGAACTTTTCCTTTAAACCAATTCCACACTAATATTTCGGCTAATATATTGACTTCTTTATTTGTCAAAGTTACATCAAATGAAGCCGTTGTGATATTATAATCTAAAGACTGCATACATTCATCAAAATATGGAATCGAAAATATTAACAATCCTTGTAAAAACTCATAAAAGGCATCTTCATTACTTTTTGCAACTATCTCTAAATGATAATCTGTTATAGTCGTTAAGGCTCTATCATAAACATCTGTAAAAGGTGTCCCCATTTAAGTGCCTCCTATTCTTTATTTATCCAATGGTATATCATCAGGATTCTCAACATCAATCAAATTTTTACCACTCAATTTACCTAACTCCAAAAGAATGTTAGCGTCTACGCTTTCGTGATTTAATTTTTTATTGACAATCTTATCAATGATAATTTCCTTCTGTCCTTTTGTTGCTGTTTTATATATTTCAATTACCTTATCTGAAACATTATTTAATAAATTATCTATCATATCTTCCGATAATAGCTTTTTATATGCAGACGAAAGCCTCTCTTGCTTGACAGCTCTATCATCTAAAATATAAAGGATTCCCTCTTGGAAAAATCTCTTATTCTTTCTTACATATAATTTTAAATCACTATAAGGAATATCAATAATTTCACCATGCTTGTCAAATGTAGTTATGTCGCCTTGCCCATATCCCTCTGTTGAAATATTAACCTGTCCATTAGTTAGATTAACAACGGGTATATCTTCGTCTAATGATATTTTTTCATCATCTTGTTTGACTGCAACATTACCACCATTAGACATTGATTCTATCATTTTTTCCATTTTGGCTAATTTAGCTTCAAAAGTTTCATTTTGAGATTTAATTTTTTCTAATTCTTTATCTTTTTCTTTGACTTCATTTTCCAAATCAGTCTTTGTTTTCTGTGTTGCCATATTTTATCTCCTTTTATTCCTTAATAAATAAGAGGGCATATTTCAGCCCTCTTTATATATTGTTTAATCATTAAGCTACTGACATTGAACCAGCAGTTGCATTTGACATAAACTCAAATATCCATCTCTTATTGATTGTAGCATTTTGAGTAAGGTCAGCGTTATCATAAGGGTCATTAGCATTAGTTAGTGTTTGTCCCCCAATTACTCCCTTTACAAGTTTATCACTTGTAGGTGATACTACATAAATTCTTGTGTCATCAAGTACAAGACCGAAATCAGAGAAATTACCAGTAGCAACCTGCGGAAGTACAAGGATATCATAATCAAAGAAGTTCCTGATTAATTGAAGTCCCATTGTTTCTGAATTAGTTACGATTCTATAGCCATTAGCGGCATTTGGCAGTACCTTACTAAGAGCTTTAGTAGTTCCTACAATAACAGGCTTTAATCCTTGATTATAGGCTTCTACTGTCTGACAAAGTGTAAGTAATGCGTCCTGTGTATATCCCATAATCTTTAATGCACTTGGAACAGTAACAGCGGTAAGACCTGCATTAAATGCGCTATATGCATCTTTTGTCATCTGTGTTTCCATAGAAATGACTGCTTTTCTTACAAACTCTGCTAAAGATTCCTGACCAGCAAGAACTTTGTATAGTGCTGTCTGTACTGTAAAGGCATGATTTACAGGAATTAATGACTTTGTGGTTGAAAACTGCTTATGAACAAATGCTGTTCTTTCAGCGTTTGCGCCCTGAGATACTGTAAATAATGTTCTTGGCTTGATTAGGAATGAAGCGGAATCACCGAATCCGACATTTCTGATGTCTGTATAAACGCCAATAGAGTCAATTATTGTTTCAGGCAAAATGGAATCAATCAGCATATCTACTACTGCAAATGTAGCCCACTTATACATTGGATTCATTGCAACATGCATCCCATCTATATTAGACGAAACTCCAAATCCTGCAACTCTTTCAATTTCGCTCAAAAGAACTTTTTGCATATCTGCTTCTTTAACACTTAAGTCAACAGAAGTATCGTAAACACCCAAATTTTTCTTTGCTTTTACGTCCATATAATGAAAATAGTAATCTCTAAATTTTTCATAAGGTTTTGTGTCGCCCTTAGAGAATTTTACTATATCGTTTGATAATTTAGCCATATCTTATCTTCTCCTTTTCTATATTATCTTATTTAATTAGTTTTGAGTACATCTCAAAATCCAAGCATCAACTGCTTCTCCGCCTAATGCACCATTAGCGATAACAATAGGGTCAGATTTAACGATTGAGAATCCAGTACCAGCATAACCAGATGTTGCAGATACCTTAGCTTCAAAAGCACCACTTGAATTTAACTCTACTACAGTTGCTCCCGTAATTGTAGCTGGGTCTTTACCAGCCGCAAAGAATGGTGCGGTAACTTGAATCATATCAACGTTTGGATTCAAATAGAAAATATCGAATGGAACATTAGCGACATTTTCAAAATCTCTTGGGTCGGCATCAAGCCCCTTAAATTGCAGACTACCATCGGCAGTTACGACAACTTCTGGGGAATAAGCCATGTATAGACCCTTTACAATACCTGTAGGTGCAGTAACCGAAAATACTTCACCCTGTCCTGCTGTGGATGAAATAGCTCCGAGTACCAATGGGGTACCATTCTGTATTGCTGTACTTGCTACTCCTACCTTTTTATAAGCATCTACATTCATAGATGTACATTTAGTTTGAACTAAAACTGTATTTGCCATAATTTTATTTCTCCTTTTCTATATTTTAATTAGTCCCATAAACCTTTTGATTCTTTTTGTGAATCATCTACTCCAGACATTTTCCACAAACTATTTGAACCAATCGGCTTTGATTTTTTAATTGCTTCAAAAGCAACAGACTTAACCTTATTCTTCCATCCCTCAATTTGGGACATATTGCAAGCCATACCTTCGGCTTTTAGATTTTCAAAATCTTCATCTTCCAAACATGCTTTAACATCAGCCATAGTCTGATTTACTTCATTTTGTTTAGCCATTTCCTCAGTATCACTCTTAAATTTTCTTAATTCTGCAAGCTCAGCTTCATTTGCCATTATAATATCATCTTTTTCTGATAATTGTGCCAATAATGCCTTATTTCTATCAGATTCATCTTCCATCATTTTAGCATAAGCGGCTGGGTCTACATTAGCATCAGATGACATTTCCTCACCATCACAATCATCATCTTTAGCGTCATCATCTTCTGACATTTTTGCCTTAGCTTTCATTTCTTCGTCTTTTTCTTTCTCGTCAGCCTTAGCCTTTTCGTCTTTCTTATCAACTTTTTCAGACATCTTTTCGTCTTGCTCCTCTCCGAGACCGAGTTCCTTTTGAATTGCTTGAACTTTATTTAAAACATCGGTTTCATTACCTTTCTTGGCATATCCTTCAGCACTTGCAAGACCTTTCTTTGAATAAACAAATGTATCGCCCTCCAAAGTCATTACAGGATAATCTAACTTCGTTAATTCTCTATCTTTCCATCCGTCCTCAAGACGCATAAAAATCTTAGGAGCAATCGACTCAAAATTCTTTGCCTCAACAGCATCATGTTTAGTCTTGTCTCCATCCCATGCACCTTCAGATACGGACTCTTTAGAAGTATCTACTTTGTAGGTTTTTGTATAGGTTTTATTTTCTGCCATATTTTTTCTCCTTTCCTCTGAAAATTTTTTCAATTTTTCTAATTGACTCGTATGTTCTTCATAAAACTTTTCTGTATTCTTCTCAAACTTTTCGGCATCTTCTTTTGAAAATTTTACAATAGACATATTAGCATCGGGACAACTACCTTCAACTTTTTTACCCAAAGCAGTAACAGCAGTGATTTTAAACTCATCTACTATTTCCTGACTTGCTTTGTCTTGGGTAGCCACCTTCATTTCAACGCTAACATCTCTAAAATTGTCGTTTTTAAATAAATCATAAAAATTCTTAGCATAAAGTTTAGATATTACCGCCTTAGCTGTGGCACTTAAATATCCGTCTTTAGTCTTAGAAAATTGAATATCTTGATTTTGTGGAAAATTGCCCATAATAGATTCGTTCGGAGTATGGTCTGTAACGTCTTGTTCATATTTTGAATAATCTGCAACAAGCCATTTTCCCAACACTGTAGGGGCAAATTCCTTTAGTATATTTTCTCTAATTACTAATTCATGTGAATTAGGTTTTGTGGAGAGAAAGGTAACATCGGCAATAGCAAATTCATCATCATCATAATCTTCTATATTTCCTATTTTGCCTACATTTGAAAATTTAACTATACTATTTATGATTCTCACCACCTTCTAAATATTCCATTAATTTCTTGGTTTTCTTAAAATAAAATTTATCATTCCAAAAATATCTTGGGAAAAATTTATTTTTATGCAACTCTTGACTTTTCCTCGAACTTGTTATATAATATAATTGGGGATTTTGGGGTTCTTGACGTAAAATCATTAATCATCACTCCCACCATTCATAAGTTCAGGGATTCCATTGATTCCCCAATTTTCAATATGAGCATCAAAAATATCATAACTTGTTGCCAACTGTTTTGCCTTATCATTAAGTGTGATTATCTGACCCATAACCTTATTAAATATGATCATAAAGTTCATTAAATCGGCATGAACATTATTGTCCTTATGAGATAATGCAATATCATCAGCCATATTAATCATATTATATACTTCACTAAACTCTTTTAATATAGTCCCAAACATATCAAATAAATCTACATAAGTCCTTTTATCCTCATGTACTGCTGGTCTCGAAGATACTATATTATAATTATCTTGTATCTCTGAAATCTTATCCGCAAGTATTGGTGTCAGATGCGAGAGCCTGTGATGCAATATATCATTAGCTTGTGGCATTGCCCAAGTATTTAATAATATGGATGCCGCATTATCAAGCGTTGCGTTTAAGTCAAAGAAAGCACCATAAATCTCTATTAATGCATCAGATGTTTCCTGATTTATCAACATTCTTATCTACCTCCTTTTCATTAATATTAATATTGTCATTTTGAGGCATTTCGCTCATTTCTAATACAGATGTTTTGCCCATTGTATAAAGAGTATTTGCTAAACCACTCAATAATTTCAAATCTTCGTCTTTTATATCATTAGTATTACCAACATGAGATAGCGAATCAGTAAATTTATAAAGGATATTAACTAAATCACTATAACTTGTATTAAATTTTTCTGTATTTGTCATAATATCCTCCTTTAATCATTACTATCATCATATTCTCTACTATCGGTAGATACCCTATCTTTTAATGGTCTGCCTTTCGATTCGTTGCTACCACTTGCAGTGTGAATAGATATTAATTGTGTCAACTTATCTGTAAAATTCTCGCCTTTGGCTTGGTCTAATAACCTATCAAAATCAAATGGGTCATATCCATAAGCACATGCCCAAGCAGGCGTTCCTAATACAATACCCTTATCTGCTAAATCTGATATTTCTTTCTGTCTTTGTTGCCTTTCAAATATATAAGGCGAACCCTTAAATACAAAATGAAATTGATATTTTCTTGTTTTTTTATTGATGAAAAATTCTAAGAAATGACTAAATTGTGGATATACTTTTGCCATTGTTATAAAATCATTTATTAATGCGGCTTCTGTTTCGGATTGGCTCATTTTTTCATTAGCATAAATCAATTTACTTGCACCAACACCTAAATTTGCACTTGCATTATTCTGAATAACAGACATGTCTGGCACGTAATCTTGATATTGATACAGTTTTGCGTTTTCAGTAGGCATTGCCCCCACCTTTATACTGTCTTGCAACCCCTGTTTTACTAATTGCATAAACCGTGCTAATGTTTGAGGGTCGATAGCAAAAGCATCTTTAACACTACCGGACTGTTGCTTGTCCAACATTTTTAATTCACCAATAAGTAGTGCATAAGCACTGATTATATTCTTATTTTTCTGCAATGCTGCCATTTCCCTATTATTAATAACATTCTGCAATAACGGTGCTAAAAATGGTACTGAATTAAAATTACTCGTATCCATCTTGAATACCCACGCACCATCATCAGGACTTGTCTGTACCCAATATGCAAAAGTACCATTTCTTTTATTAAAAGGATTTTGAGGGTCATAATTATTAATTCCGCCGTCGGTAAATATTTCTTTGTATTTTGTCATAAAGGTTGGGTCGAAACCTTCTATGTCTACACCAGCTTTTAGAAAATAATTCATATCAAAATCATATAAAATTCCACTTTTTTCAAAATAACCAACCGATTTACAATATTTCTGTGGCATAATTTGTAAAGTATACTTGGACGCTTTAGTGGTATTAATTTCATTATCTTCGCTCATAGTGCCATTTGTAGTTCTAAGCCATGTAAATACAGTCTCACGTCTCAACATTTCAATTAACATATTTGAAAATTCTGCCTTATAATCAAATGAACGCATAAATTTTTCTACTATCGCCTTATCATCTTGATATGCCTTTTTATTCATATCTTGTTGTGGACAATTACTCGTATAATAATAATCAAATGATAACATATTCGCATAATATCGTAATGTACGTTTATATAACATATCATTGTATTCCATCCATTCTGAATATCCTTGTAATTCAGGAGCAGAATTTTTAGCTTGATTTAAAGCTTTAATGATTTTATCATAAGTTGCCTCGGCTGGATTGACATTTAAGTCAACCATTAAATTATGTAAAAGGTCTGGTGTAAAAATACCAAATTGATTTTTAACATCAGCCAAACTTCTGGCAAATTCGACGGCGTAATTTACTTGTTCTTTTGTAAGTTCTTCGCTCATAAAATCCTCCTTTCTTTCTTATTATATATTTCATTTTTCTCCTTATTTTTAGGCAATATAAAAACCCATAGAAATTAATCTATGAGTTTTTATAAATTTTATTTATAAGAGGTTTAAAAATGTAAAAAGCAATAATTTGACAGCATGTGCGGGTTCTCTCCCTTAATAACTGTTAAATGCCCATAGTGGCTCATACCGCTTACGACATAAGGACTCATTCCTTAAATGCACAATTTAATATTAACTTTCTTGGAGCTGAAAGAGGAAGTCGAATCCCCAACCTACTGATTACAAATCAGTTGCTCTACCATTTAAGCTATATCAGCATAATTTGGTGACTCATTGGAGGCTCGAACTCCAGACCCACAGGTTAAAAGCCTGTTGCTCTACCAACTGAGCTAATGAATCATGGTATCGTAAGGTTTTTCCAAAATAAACTACAATCAAAACACCCACTTTTCATTTGCAACTTCCAAGAGATGTTCTATTACTGAGGCTCGAACTCAGTTCTTACGATTCAAGTGTATTTTGTTAATACCTCAACACTATTGGTATACTTTAAAGATTGGCGAGAGGAATCGAACCTCTATCTACACTTATCATATCACCAAGATACATGCCGGAATCGAACCGAACTTGTTACCTAAAACCAATCCGATATTGGTGTCAGTAGAGGGATTCGAACCCTCACGATTTATAAATCAATGGATTTTCTTACTACTTTTTTAAAAAAATATAGTTTGGAGCACGTTATCATCATTATTATAAAAAAATATAACTTAGATGCAAGGTATATGCTCTCTACGCATTTAGGTCGCTGTCGCTTACCATTTAGTTCGGCGTTCGATACTTCTTCGCCGAGTTAGCCTTGTTCTACATTTAATCTTTTGATTAAAGCACTCTTCTTACAAATTATGTTTTACTTTTAATTCATAAACTCGTTGATAATTTCCACCCTTTGGTGAAAGACCTACTTTTAATAACGCCTGTCTAATATTCGGGGTTTCCATTATAGCATCAATTAGTTTTTCATCAGAAACAACTTCTTTACTTTGATTTCTACCTCTCCAGTTCTTAGTTACAGAATGACAATTTGGACAAAGCAACATTAAATTATCCATTTCATTATTTAAACAATCACCATCTATGTGATGAACTTCCAAAGGAATTGTAATGTCTTCCCATTTAGATATTCCACACATTTCACATTGATAACCTCTCAAACATGCTATTCCACTCCTTAGAGTAGAAGATTTAACATGTTGATTTTTTCTAAAACGAGAAAAATCAAAATTATTTTTATTCCATCCTTGCCCCGTAAAATGTGAAACATCAAAGTTTTGCTCCTTAATAAATTCTTTAAGCCGTTGTTGTTCCCAACCATTAATTGGTTTATCGAGTAATCTAAGCAATGAAGCATAAGACTTACATTCATCTATCATCTCTTGTGTAAGATTTTGAAATTCTTTCATATTATCACTTCTTTCACAATATGTAAGCAGTATCAAAGTCTATCCTGTATACCATTCCACCATACTGACATATAATTGGCACGCCTTACTTGAGTCGGACAAGTATCTATAGAGTCAAAGTCTATTGTCATAACCATTAGACCAAAGGCGCACATATTATCATAAAACAAAACTATTAAAACTATTATTAATAGGAACAACTCCGATAATACTGTTAAAGTGTTGGTTCTTTTTATATACTTATATCTCATATATATCACACTTAAAAAATGAACATTTTTTAAGTTTAGGGGGTGATAATATCTTTATCTACTTGGCTTTTTTATTGGTCGCACCATCGAGAAGCGACAGATATTCATTATTTTTTTTAAAAAACCGTTTGAAACCCCACCGAATCTACGGATTTTATATACCTTTACCCTTTGCAATGCATCAGTATATTCCCACATTCACTTGTAAAAACAAGGTTGGTCTACACATAGACCAGTCAATTTGGCGGAAAGTGCAAGAATCGGACTTGCTACGCTATTGCGCTACGGTTTAGCGAACCGCTTATCACCATTGATATACTTTCCATATTATAGGATGGGTATGCGTTATAGCATTTTACAACCCAGTATGAGCAACCATCCCTTTTGACATCAAAGGTTTCGTGTACACTGGAAACGTTATCCGTCTCCACCCCTGATGCCCTTGTTAAGTTTCCTTAATGTGTAGCGCCATACATTAATTATTCCTAACAATTTGGCGGACAAGGTAGGATTCAAACCTACGACTTCCTGATTAACAGTCAGGCGTTCTATCAACTGAACTACTCATCCATATTATAGTGACTTTTTCGCAAAGATTTACGCATCATTGAGAGGCTTTTGCGGTTATGGTATCACTATGGAACACGTTTACTATCCACTATTACATAATGTTTTAAATTAACATTAAAGTTTCGTCGTTCTTGTTCACCATCCCTTTGTACTTCAGGGAATATAAAATTTTAATGCCCTATAGGCGATGTTTTATTTGGTTGCAGTGGGTTGGATTTAAACCAACGATTTCCAGCTTATGAGGCTGGTGAGATAGACCAAACTTCTCTACCCTGCAATATCTTTCTTTGACTTTACTTGTATTATACCACATAATACTATATTTGTCAAGAACTTTTTTAGATTTAGGTAAGTTTTCAGTTTGCGACTTACTCACTTACCTTTATCTTTATATATATTATACTACACTTTTACTTAAAAGTCAACAAGTTTTTTATTTTAGTGAGAAATAATATTACCTTAGTATTATCTATCTCCCACTATTGAATAGTTTTTCTGTTGTCTGTCAACGTCTGATACATTCGTTCAGTAAGTCTGTTGGGTTAAATTGCCCACCAATATATTTATAATTCAGATTGACAATGTGCTATTCCACATTCTTATATTAATATTATACTACATTTGTTGCCAAAAGTCAATTAAAATATTAATTGATATTGAGAAATATCTATAGCGGATTGTTGTCTACTAATATTTAATTGATTGATGATTTTAGACATTATAATATTACCATATCCTAAAGCAACTATACGGTCTTTTGTGGCATTAGGATTTGTCCCTTCAGATAATGCAACTTCACCATTTGCTTTATAAGTAGCTGTTAAGTTTACCGCCTCATTAATCAACAATCTTGTTTGAACATATGGTAACTGCATATCCACACGCTCTTCACTTGTCATGTTTAATTCTTCTATGCCCATAGTTTTTTGATAATCTATTAAATCAACCAAAAATCTTAATTCGCCATTTTTTAATTTATGATTTAGCTCTTGCCACATTACACTATTAAAACTGGCGCTTGCATTAATAGGAATTAGACAAGGAATAGCCTCTTTATCTACGGTTCTACTTACCAAGTCATTCATTTTTTCGGTAGAAATCATTTGTATATTGTTGTTTGGACAAACCGTAAACCCATGATTATTCCAATCATCATATTTTCTATAAGGATGCTCAAATGTACTTGTTAAAGTATTATAATGAACTTCTCCGCCATTTCTAATATCAAAAACTATATAATCTGCTTCATAATCCCAATAAATTTCTCGTATGCTAAGCAATGCATCGTCGCCCCTACCGCCATTAATGGTAGTTATATAATCTACATCCCTCACCCAAGTATCGGATTTTAAATATGTGCTCATACATCCGACAACGGTATTATCGTTCTTATCTCCTCCGACAAACGCAAAGTCAATAAATAATAGTCTAATCTCTCCATCATATTTTTTTCTAAAATTATGTTGAGTACCGTTAATATATTCATTAGGTGTTATTGGATAAAATGGAGTTTCTAATAACTGATTTTTAGTAAACATTTCTAATGTAAAATATGCACCCTCAACCTCGCCAACGGTCTCATTTAATATTTCCATTCTAAAGGAAAGTTCATCCATTTCTTTCTGTTGCTTTAAAAACCACGCCACACTTTTTAATCCATGTTTAATGGCTAAAAATATATCTACAGAAAATACCGCATTTTTAGTAAACTTCTCTTTAAAATATCCAACCGTTGTATTTCTATACATAGTGTTAAACCAATCGGTTTTATATCTATTACTTGTTATACAAATAATCTTAGCTGGCTCATCGAGGTCGATTCGTTCATAATATTCAGGACGATTTCTATAGCCGCCTTGTCGTATGGTAAGCATAGGCATGGCTATACTGTCCCAATCAGCCTTTTTTATTAATTGTATCTCTTCTCCTATAAGTGTATCAACGTGCAACAATTTGTTATCTATAAGGCTTTTTATCCTTATATTCTTATGATTGTATTTCTCATAAGTTCGGCGTAACTTTTCACCCTTGTAAAAAAGGGGTCGGGGACTCTTGGGAGAATTATCTTCTGTTTCCAGTTCCATCTCCTACGCTCTGTTTGTGAATAATATATTACTATTATCCTTCCAATCTGATTGGCTTTTCAGCTTTCCAGTTTTCTTTCCCGATTTGTAACTAATTATTACTAATTAGAGAGGCAAGCATTACGTTGATTTGCTTTATAGGCTCTTTCTTTTATGTTAAATTCTTCTATGTTTTTTATAGCATACATATATTTTCTTTCTAAATATATGATACTATTATCATACATATAATGATAATAATTATATGTATTTGATATACCACCTATAATTAAACGATAACAAGTGGTGGTTTTTTTATACAAATCTCTATTATCGGCAACTATTTGTGAATATATGTTATTTCTATATAACTCTTCTTTAATATCATTTAATAATGTATAAGAAGCATTATAAATAGTATACTTTAAAGTTTTATTTTTTTTTCTATCAATCCATACATTTCCATCGCCATCAAAAAATCCTCTTATAAAATCTCGTATATAATTATGAGGTATTAATTTTGGTATGTGACAATCATCGTATGTCTTGTTATTGGTTATTCCATATTTTTGTAAATCTTTAACTATCTTAGTACGATATAATCTTATGATACAACTATATGTTACTTCAGCTTTTATGAAATCATCATTATGATAATTTGTCTTTTTTTTAATTTCTATATTTCCTTCTATTGATTTATTAAATTTTTTAAGATGCTCAATATCTTTTAGTGCCAACTCTATTCCTAATTCCGAATTAGATATCCAACCATCCGCAAAGATAAATCCCAACCAATATGCTTTTTCTTCTGAATCTATAATATTAAAAAAATCTACATTATATGAATACTTTTCAGGTTTACAAAGCCCTAATTTTCTCATCTTGCATTGAACTGCATTTTTAGTGCGTCCTATTTTTTTACCTATTTCTTTATAAGATAAAACTTTATAATTATTTAACACAAACTCTATTTCTTCTTCTTTCCATGTTCTTTCAGTATTTTTTAATTCTAATTCTTTAATTTTAGATTCTACTGCTTTATATGTTCTATTTATTTTTTTACTAATTTGACCTCTGCTCATTTTCCCATAATTTTCTTTTACAAAATTTATTTCATCTTGAGTCCAAAATTTTCCTTTTGGCATAATTATGTGTTCCCCTTTCAGTTTAATTACATAATTAAATTATTTTTTATTATTTTACCTCTACTCGAATTGATACACGGAAAGAAATAAATTATACTACCGTTCCAAAATGTTACGTTATAACCTTTATCGGTTTCTCGGCTTGTTATCATTTTATGATTGTAAAGCCAATTTAAAAACGGTGAATATGGATGTAAAACTAACTCTTGCATAAAGGCGGTTAAATAATTTTCATTGGCTTGTGATGCACCCACTGCCGTTATTCCTATTTTGCTATTAGGATATAATAATGCTCTTGCACAGGCAAAAGCTACAACACGCAATGATTTACCAACACCTCTTGTACTTACTTCTATGTATTGGTCGGCTTGATTCATTATATGATAAGAAAAATTTTGATAACCATATCCGTGAAAACCCATTCTTTTTTCTATATATATTTCTATATTATTTCTATAATAAGTAATCCACTTCTTTTTTAAATCATCTTTTTCTTTTTCTTGCTTTTCGACTCTGCTTATGATGTTATCATTTTGCTTATATAATTCTTTTAGTCTTTCTATTATTTGTCGTTCTGTCATTTTCTCTTACGCTTCTTATTTTCTTTTTTAACATCATCTAATGTTAATGTTGGATAATCTTTTGTACCAACTATTTTGTTCCCATGAGAACGCATTATATCATCATAATCTTCTTCGATACCAAGCCTATCTTTTAGGTTATCATCTTCCCAATCTAAAGGTTCTATATTTTCATGTATATAGCCCCATTGTTCTATTAATTTTTCTTGTTCGGATTTTGCCTTATCGAATTTAAAATCATCTAATTTTAATTTGGCATAGTAATCCATAACTCTTTTTTCTGCGATAGTTATTTCTTTTAAATCGGCTTTTGATGCTTTTAATTTTTTTACATCTAATTCGGCTTGACATAAATATCTGATTGTATTTATCATCACGGCAGTTAATGTTTCACCTTCTGTATATTGTTTGAATTTTTCCTTTAAGAACAGATAGTCTTCAAGGCAATCTTGTGTTCCCCATTCTTTTTCCATTTTATCAAATAATGCCAAATCGCCATCTTGTGTAGGCTTGGCATCTTTAAGTTCTAATGCTAAGAATGAATTTCCACTAAGATTATCCCAATATTTTTTAGGTATATTTAATTCATCTAAAGCCACCATGTATTGAAATACATAATTCCAATCTCGCTCCTTACTTTGATTTACTTCCTTCTCTCGAACATGATTCATTACATCATTAATATAAGGCATCATAAAAAATACACATATTGCCCTAATTCCTAATGAATAAGCAATCTTATCATCTTTGTTTTTAGAAGGCGACCAATATTCACTCATTATACTCTGGCTAATTTCTTTACAACATGAGTTGCAATATAACATTCTGCCATCATTATATTCTTTGAGCCGCTTATTGTAATTCAAACTGAATTTGCTTTTATCTTCAAATCTGCCACATTTTACACAATAAAATTGTGGTCTTACGGTCTGTGTTCTTGCCATAACACCACCTCTTTCCTTTTATTCCAATATTAATTCAAATATTCCTCTATCTTCACCATAAATAATCAAATTCTGACTTGGCTTAGTCACCTCTCTTAAATGCAGTGCATATTCATCTCCACCTTTAAGTGAGCCATTAACTGTAACCATAATATTTGATTTATTTTTATCTTCATATCCATGAGTATGCCCCAAATGAATTTCAGTAAATACTTTTTTATACACCTTTGCATAATCACTTATTGCTCTATCGACCTTATCGTCCTGTCCATGAGATAACACAAATGACTTATTATCAAAATCATAAGCGGTAAAATCTAAACCATAAGAAGATATTATAGGAATATCGTTGCCTAATCTTAATTTTAAATACTTGGGTATTAATTTTTCGAGATTTTCACCCAAAATACTATCTTTCTTATTTGGAACAAGGCGTCCATGATTTCCAAGTGTGGTTGCCACTTTTATCGAATGAAAATATGGTTTCAGTGCATATATGAAATCAGACAGCATTTCTGATACTATCATAATTTCATCAACCACATCTTCTTCAGATTGAACACGGTTGCTATTATTGATGAGCCCTTCGACCATGTCCCCGTTTATCTCGACCATTAAATCAGTTATATTATAGTTTAAAGCATATCGTTTAACTTTATCGCATAGTTGCCTTGCTCTGTTTTTAGCAATATCAACTGAATATTCGTTCCATTGGGTATTGACTACTGCCCCAACATGCCAATCGCTAAGTTGTAAAATAGCGGATTTAGGCATGGTATTTTTTTCGACTAATCCACCAAAGTCACACTTAGGAAATTCTGCAAGAGATTTTATAGATTCTTCCAAAACCTCTGCTAAATGTTCGTAACGTGCTTGTCCAGTCAGTATTTTATTCAATTCACGTCTTTGGTCACGCATCTTTACTTTATCTTTATATAATTCTTGTCTTTCTTGTTCTATGGCTAAAATTATATCATTGTCAGTAATATCGGCATCACCCTCAAATTTAGGTATCATTTTTTTTATAAAATAACTGGCTTTTCTTGCATTATCTGCACTATAATTATTATCATAGCCCAAAATACAATCTGCCCATTCTTTATAATCTATTTTACCATTATCTAAATATTCAGTGCATCTTCGCACATATCCTAAATAACTTTCATTTTCCTTTCGTTCCATTTGTATCTCCTTATTAGATTATTCTACATCTAAACTCGCTTCAATTTTTATTTGATGCCCCACAAGACCATCTAATATCTCGTCCAAATCAACAACTTTCATAGGCTCATCTTCGCCTAATTCAACAAATATAACTTTATGTTCACTATCATCACAATCTAATCTGCCAATAATTTTGACCTTCTTAGATATTTCATAACAATCTCTCATAGTTTACTCCTGTATATCCCCATATTCATACTCGAATTTTTCTTTTTTCTCTAATTCTTCCTTTTGTTTTTTAGACAATTTATTCCATTCTTTTTGTCTTGCGATTCTATTTAATCGTTTTTGCCTTGCTTGTTCCATAGCCTCTTTTTGTTTAAAGACCATTTCCTTAGCCCTTTCAGCCTCGACTAATTTCTGTTTTTCAGCCCTATATCTTTCTCGCTCTCGCTTTATTTCATATCTCGGCAACCGCCCATTATTTATATTTTGTTTAAACACCTCAGTTGCAACGAAGGCTATCTGATAATAAGGCTCGATATATATTATCTTTGCCTTATCATTATCGGGGTCTGGCACATGAGCATTTTTGCCGCCTCTTTGCCGTAATGTTATATTTCCTAATAGTGGCAAATAACATTCACCATTTCTTAACAATTCCTCTACAACGAAACTATCTAAAACTTCCCAAAATTTCTGTACCGTTTCTGTATCTAAGTCCGTTCTTTTTGCCAATGCCGCATAAAACTCGGTTGGCGTTAATTTTACTGCCATTATTTTAAATTAAACGGCTTTCCTAATGTTTTTTCTTTAATATCTTGACTTAGATTTATGTTTGGTTGAAATTTTATTTTAGTATAAGTTGGGGTGGCTGGCAACATTTCATGCACCGAGGGCAACGGTGACTCTCGTTCAGGTTGTTCTTTGATTGTTTTAAATTTAAAAGTACCGACCTCTCCAAAAGATACGGATGCTCCTTCTTTTAATAATTCACAAATGGCTTCTTCATATATTGTCATAAAATCTCTAATTTCTCGTTTAGTCAAATTATATTTAGAAGTCATTAATTTGATTGATATATAATCAACCACATCGACTTTTGTATATTTCTGCATTTTCCTTTTACTCCTTTTATTTTTCCTTAAATAACCCACATATAAAGCCTATGGGTGGGCTATGTATAAATCTTCTTTTTCATGTGTACTTTAGGTTTTTTATACAATGAGAAAATACTTACTATCATATATCGTTAGAATTTATTTTAGACGTAAATAAGCCATATATATAGTGTTGTTCTCATTACCAAATGTAGTTTTTGAGGTATTAAATCACCCAAAGTATTGCAATCACTAATTATCATAGATTTTCATTTATCCTAATTTTTTAAAATGATAATATTTCTTATTCATTTCGTTTTTTGCAATTTTGTAACACTTCTCACTACAATACATATTATTTGCACTGGTTGTGGGTGTAAATCTTTTCCCACATATGGGACATATATTACCTAATTCTTGTGTATTCTTTAATAAGTTCTTGTACATATATTCACCAAAACACTCCCATAGTGTTTTTTTATTGGATGATTTTCTTTTTTCATATAATAAATATATCAATGAATTTATTATATATTCATCGCAATATGGTAGTTTTAGTATGCTTTCTTTAATTTTATTATATACATACTCTTCATTTCCATTCTCATCTTTTGAATTATGTATTTTAATAATATTCGGTTTTGTTTTATTCCAATAATCATAACATTTAAGAGCAGTATCACTATTCTCATCAGGTTCAAAATTCTTATCACTCATTAGATACCTATAATCAAAACGTGATATATCTTTATTTATTTTCACCTTACTATCTGGTATGATATGTTCGAGCATATTTATAGGACTATCTTGCCAATCAGCCACCTGTGATTTAGTCTTATCTTTAGCATATATGAAATAATATGGCAACTGTAATTTGGTATAAGATTTGATTTTTTTATCAATATCTTTGGGTCTTTTAGGCATATATAATGTTTTAGCCATATCTATACAAAAATTATTTTCCATACAAAGCATCTTAATTATATCTAATTGCTCCTGTTTAATTTTACCACTATTCCATATTTTAGATATATTATTACTATATAATCCTATTTTACCACCCTTATATGCTTTTTCTAAACTATCATACAAAATATTATTATCTATATTCTGTGCTGGAGCTTTTTTCATATCATAATAAAGAGGTACTATATTTTTCATATTCCTTTTGGCAATTCTACATAATAATTTATCAGATATGACCAATAACTTATCGCCATCAACATCAAATTGCAATATCTTACTAATCAAGTCTTGAGTGCTTGTATATATAGCTTTTCCATTAAACCATTTCTCGGTTAATTCGTTCCTTATATTTGTTCTAATAGCATGTTCACGATATAAATGTGGCGACCTTAAACAATCTAAATCGATTCCATTTTTATATAAAGAACAACTAACCTCACCATTATTTAATATACCTTTAGGATTCTCTATTCCTAAAAATAACCATTCACAAAAAGCATATAGGTCAGGTAGCACGAATGTATATTTCCCTTGTATTGGGAACTTTCCAGCCCGCCCGTCTTTAACTAAACTTTTTTTACAATCTTTTAATATTTGTCTATTATATTTATCTCTCATTAATTCAGGATAAATCTGCAAAGACTTTTGCATAAAACTCTGATTTGGATTCTTTTCATTTACTCCTAATATTTTCATCATGGTTCTATAATCATTCCCAATATTATTAATATCATCAATTCTTTCTTGAGCCATTCTTTTTATTTCTTCGGGTTTGATGTCAGATAGGGTTTGTAGCATTTGATAATTTATTTTGGCATTTTTTATATAATCTTCTTCCACGTTACAAGTACAAGCCTCACAATTAAATGCTTTAAATTTTTCTTTATAATCTTCCCATGAATTATAATATTTCCACATTTTAAATTGGCTCTTTGTAAATATAAATTCAATATCATCAGCTATAACATCATATTCTTTTCCATAAATATCTTTAATAATTCCAATACTGTTATCATTATATTTTTCACGCCATTCAGTTATTAATTCATTAAATTTAAAGACGCCCATTAACCCTTTAAACCATGGTAGCCTTATCATTTGATTTTTACCGTTTAATTTGATTCCACAACCATCCGTATGAGGAATGGGTACATCCATAAATTTCCTTGTAATTTCATAAGTAGTATCATTAATAAAATCAACCTGTCCATTTACCAATGTTTCAAAATCTTCAACAACAATAGCTTTGTCAATATCAAATTCATCCCAAATTTCTGTAGCACTATTGTTTAAACTATAATATGCTAAGTATTTATTGGCATTAACGCCACCGTTTAAATTAATATCGTTCCACGTCAATCCACAAGTTAATGTGTTTTTAATTTTGTTTAATGCACTCTCTTTGATTACTACAAATTTCTTTGTTCTTATTTGACCTGCGCTCGAACTAAATAATACATATTTTTCGCCATTATATATAAATCCATTTTTTATAACATCTCTTGCTGGTTCAAAATAATACACCTGTATAATCATCAAATCTTTAGTTAATTCGTTTGTCTGGATGTTTAAAGTCCTTGTTAAAGAGGATTCAAAAATTGATACTATATTTTTATCAATAATAGACTCTTTTCTCAATTCTCTGATTTTTACAGTGGACTCTGTGACATTAAATTGAGCAATTAGTTCTTTTTTATATTTTCCAATAATCTTGTTGATTCTTTTGAGTTGATGACAATATAACGAATCTTTATGTTTTTTACCTTTTAACTTATGCCTTACATTATACCATTTGCTTAAAATATCACTAATTTCTTTTTCTTCGTCGGTATAAACACAATCTCCAGCCAATGAATATAAATGTATTTGTCTGCTTAATGCCATTCTATTCCTCCTCAATTTCATAATCAATTTCAGTTTCATCTTCGTCTATATCAAAATCCCAAGACTCATAATCATATCTTTCAAATTGAGGTCTGGACTTGTACTTTTCATAACTCATTTCAGTCCACTTATCTCCAGTCATTTTAGTCTTTTGCTCCTTTCTGCATATTTATACAAGTATTATACAATTATTATCGCCAAAAGTCAACTAAAAAAAATAAAAAAATTTTAATTGACTTTTTGAAAGTTTTGTAATATAATATATATAAATATATATTATATATAATAAGTAAGTTAAATATTAATAATATATTAAATATATATAATAATACTAATATACTTATAATACTTAATATATATAATAATACTAATATACTTAATTAAACAAATAATTAATTGACAAATCACTTTATTTGTGGTATAATTAAACAAATGCAAAAATGAAAGGAGCGAAAAATCTTGTTTAATAAAGAAAAAATAAGTGAATTAGAGCAAGAAGTGAAAAAATATAAAAATATTATATCCTCTCAACAATTCACTGATGAAATCAATGAGCAAAAGGAAATTTTAGACAATCTTTCGGAGCAAATACAATCATTGAATGATGAGAAGGATGACTTAGAGGATTCTTTAGATAAATTGCACGAAGAAGATATTGCGGATATTTCCGAAATACAATATATGTGTAAATTTAGTTCTCAGTATAAGCAAAAAATAGATAAAATAAGAAATCAGCAGAGAAAAATAACAGATGTCATAATATTAAATAAAAAATTCAATGATTCGTTATCGACCAATCCTTATTTGATGAATAAAATATATGAAATAGTCGCCAAAATGATGCAATCCAACTTTGATATAAGGTGTGATGATATTATGAGTAAGGTGACATATAACAATAAGACAAATCTTTCAGCTCGAATCGAACATTTATCTGAAAGGATTGAAAAACAGATTGATTTATTAGGTCTTAAATTCAATAAAACATATATAGACCTAAAAATAGATGAAATATACATGGTTTTTGAATATAAATGCAAACTACAAGATGAAAAAGAAGAGAAAATAAGGCAAAATGAGATATTAAAAGACCAAGCCAAGGCAGACAAACTGATTAAACGAAATCTTGAAAAAGATGAGAAGGAACTTATTAATTTAAAGTATAAATATAATAAATTATTTGAGCAAAATAAAGATACTACAGAGATTCAATCTCAGATTGATTCGATTCAGTCTAATATCAATAAAAATAATAATAGGCTCATAAATAAAAAGTCAGGTTATGTATATGTGGTCGGAAATCGTGATATGAAAGATGGATTGGTCAAAATAGGCGTTACAAAGCGAAGTATAGATGACCGGATGAATGAATTAGGTGCTGGGGCAAGTCATTCGTTCCCGATGGAAGTATATGGATATGTGTTTGTAGATGATTGTTATGAACTCGAATCTAAATTACATAAATATCTTAATGATAAGAGGCTTTGTGTATCTAATCCTCATAAGGAATGGTTTATAGCTGATTTTGATGAGATTAAAGATGCTTTTAATCAGGTAGGGCATATAGATATTGATTTATCAGAAAGTCCTTGTGAAGATTTTTTACTAAGTTATAAAAAATTTGTTGACTTTTACTGATATTTGTAGTATAATAATAGCGTAAGGAGAAATATGATAAATGTATATATGCGAAGATTGCAAAGCAACCTTTAACGAAAAGGAAATAGTTGTAAAAACATATTATGATACAGTGGAATTTTGGGGCGAAAAGACGTCGATGCTTTATACCACTTATCATTGTCCCTATTGTAATAGCGAAGAAATAAAGGAGTACGAAGAAGATTAAATGAAAACAACAATTAATAACAACAGAGTAATTATATTGAATGGTTCAGGTGGTTCGGGGAAAGATACATTCGTAAATCAATGTAGTAAAAATAAAACATTCGGTTCTAAAGTCGTGCATATATCCATAGTAGATAAAGTCAAAGATATTGCAAAATATTGTGGATGGGATGGTGAAAAGACTGATAAAAACAGAAAATTCCTATCAGACCTTATGGATGTATTGACTGAATGGGATGAAGTACCTTTAAAATCTATTGCCAAAGCAGTAATGATTCGTAAAAATAAGATAATATTTATTGATGCACGAGAGCCTAACGATATAGATGCATTAAAAATACATTATAACGGGATTACGGTATTGATAAAAAATGATAATATCGAGCCGATTAAATCAAATCACGCCGATGCGAATGTAGAAGATTATAATTATGATTATATAATTTATAATAATGGCTCGATTGAAACTTTAAGAGATAGTGCAGATGTATTTTTAGAGGAGATTATGAATGACTAAGTATGAACAAATACAGAAATGTGATAAATGCGAATATTCACTTAAAGAGGGTGATAAACTATACTGTGATTTAGATGTTTGCAAATACGATAAATCATTCATAACATTTATTACAAGCCTATTAAGCATTATTATAAGATTTTTATTACTAATTTCAGGAGCAGGGCTTTTTATGATTGGACTGCTTTGGTCACTAAAACTATTTAAGATAAATTTTGATATATTAATAACTGGCATAATATTCTTTATAATAGTATATGCTGTATATTGGTTTATATCATGGTTGATTGTAAGAAAAGGAGATAAATAAATGGAAAATTATGAAGATATGAAACTCGAAGATTTCGAGGAAAGAGAAGAAGATAAAAATGAATTTGTTATAGATAGTCCCGAAAAAGCAGACTGGTCTATTGAACAGGTTCTTGATGAACAGAAAAGACTCGAACTATATGAACAAGCAGTAAATTATAAAATTGAAAAACTCAAGGACGACCTACTGAAAGAAAAAGAAAATAGTGAGCATCGTACATCGTGGCTCAGATTCAAATTGGGAGAGTATCTTAAAAGAGAAGATGTCCCCGCTAAAGATACTAAAACACAGTTATCACTCAAACTACCGAGTGGTACAGTTAAATTTGTTAAGGGCAAAATGGATTATGATAAACATGATGATGAATTGCTCGAATATTGCAAAGAAAACGCCACTGATTTTATAAAGGTCAAAGAATCCGTTAATTGGGCAGAACTTAAAAAGCACTTAGAGATAAAAGATGATATGGTACTGAACAAAGATACTGGTGAAATCGTAGAAGGAATTGATGTTGTTGAGGTGGTTCCAAAGATAGAGGTGAAATAAATGAGTTATACAAGACCAAGCGAAGGTGGATATTATATTTATAGCACAGACGATGGGGTTCAATTTACAAATGCTTATATAAATAATGACGAACTTGATGTATTTTTATATAAACTTTCATTGCGTAAAACCGAAATGCCGTATCGTATAAATAATGGTAAAGATATAATATCATCATTTCAGAAAACAGAAGGTGAAATAAATGAGTGATTATCTTAGAAAATATGTAGGACAATATCGAGTCAAAAGCGACTATGATTTGGGTACAAATGATTATATTAAAGACGATAATGATTTTGATGGTCTGTATATTGACTGTTATCATAATATCAAAATAAGGCATAGTAGCGGTTCGATATTATCAGCTTATATCCCATCTAAATCAAGAGGTATGAATATACTAAGACAGATTTGGACAGATAAGGTTGGTGATAAGTTGCCCACCGAAACGACAACGACACGAAAGTATCTTGAAAATCTTTGCGATAAATTAATGGAAAGTGATATACTATATGATGCCGAAGTCTTAGATTATGAAGTGTATTTTATGTTTAATGCTAAAGATATGGAATATTATGCAAAACTATTAAAACCTAAAACATCAGGAGCAAGTATATCGCCATATAGTATTAAGAATCTCCCTAAAGATGATTATAAGATAGATAACAAGGACTTGAAAGAATATAAAGATATTATTAAGGATTTTCCTAAACGTAAAATGGGTGATAAGGAAATAATAGATGGGCTATTATTAAGCAAAATAACCAAAGAGTTTATGATTAAAAATAAAATATCTAATAATACCCGAATGAAAAATAAAGAGTTTATTCATAAAAAGGGTTTATGGGACAAATATATTAAATATTTGAAAGGGGTTAAAATATGATACAATTATATTCAGTATGTCTTAACTGTCCTATATTTCCAGATATATGTCATGGCGGTAAGAATGAATGTGAAAAGGTTAAAGAGTGGAAAGAAAAGGAGAATAAAATTATGAAATACAGAAAGAAGCCAGTAGTTATAGAAGCATATATAACAGATAAAGAGTGCTTTATTGAAACACTTGAAGGCACTATGAAAGCAGATGTGGGAGATTATATAATAACAGGAGTAAATGGAGAACAATATCCATGTAAACCCGATATATTTGAAAAAACTTATGATAAAGTAGATAAGGAGATATAAAAATGAGCAGAGAAACACATATGGCAAGAGCACACAGAAGTCATCATAATTTTAGATTAGCAAGTAAAGACTTGGCAAATCATGGTAAATATTTTACTAACTTTTCTAAAGATAATAAGAATAAGGGTCGGATGCCTTCTTGGGAAGATAGATTCGGCAAGTGGGAAAATAAAGACAAAAAGGATAGTTAAAATGAATGATTATTTGGAATATAGGGATTATATAGGAACTATACAATTCAGCAAAGAAGATAATGTATATTATGGCGAAGCCCTTGTATTAGAAAATTCAATATCTTATGAAGGTGATACCCTTGAATTATTAAAAGAAGATTTTATAGATGCTGTAGATTGCTATTTAGATATATGTAAAATAAGTGGTTATATACCGGAGCCTCCTATGACGTATAAAGACGATTTCTTTAAAAAATTTCCCAATGCATCTCGAAATAATAAGGGCTATCCGTTACTATGTCGTAAGGCTATATATGGTGGTGGATATAGTGATGATTGTGATTATAACTGTGAAAAATGTTGGGATGATAAATATAAAGGAGAAAGCATGATATGAAAACAATAAAAGAAAAAATACCAAAGGAAACAGATTATATGATATTTTCAGCACCAAAAGATATTAAGTTATATCAGACATTATAATAGAGTTAAAGGAGAAATAAAATGAAAAAGAAATTTAATATTGATGATTATAAAGGCAAGTATGTCATGCACTGTAACACCGAGGCAAAGGCACTTGTCGTTACCGCTGTTGATTTTGTCCCTCCTAAAACCATAGTAAGTTGGAGCGATGGCTCAACTACAGTGGTTAAATGCACGGCCTGTGTCGAAAAAGGTACTGAGAAATGTATCTATTGTAAAACACAATCTGATTGGCGTGAAAGTGGCATAATACACGCTATGTGTAAAAAGGCATTTGGCAAGGAATATTTCAGAGTATTAGATGAATATTGTGAAGAAGAGGACGAGTAAATGATAGATAAAACATATAATTATTGGCATCCCCAATATGGTATATTACTTCAACTTATACATATATTATATGATTTAGAAGGCTGTAATTGTGGTGGTTTATGCCATATCATAACAGATGATGATAATATATACGATGAAGATATAGATTGGACATTGTCATATTGTGCCAAAATAGAAAATTCAGACCGTATAGAGAAAGAGATATGCGTTGCTATTTGTTCAATATTAAAAGATATGTCTTTTGAACAAAGAGCTGTATTTATGTGGTTAACGGATAATTCAGATAATGTTGACGAGAAGTGGTTTGTTGAGACCTTGTTGATAGCTAATGAAGTTACCGTAGAAGATTGTGTAAAAGATTACGATTATCAGGAGAAATATATTAAATGAAAAAGAGAGCAATGAAAAAGTGGATTCCTAAAGATACCCCATATTGTTATGAAAGATTGACAAGAGATGATGTGTGTGACTTTATGAAAGGTGGTTTTATATCAACAAAAACATGTCGGTGGTATAAGGTTGTTAAAAAATACGATAATGAATATGGCGAATATTATAATGAGGCATATTGTAAATATTGTGATGAGAGTGATATTTGTTTATATGATAAATGTAAAATATGTGGAGAACACGAACCAAAGGAGTGATATTAATATGAGTATAGAAACAAAACGAATATGTGCTAATACAATATTTTAAAAAGAAAGGATATTATGAAAAAAATTAAAAAAGATGAATCTATTACTTTGGTTCATATCTTTGACGATGAAAGACAAGGAATATGTAAATCTGATGTTATACCGCAAGAAATAGCGGACTTATCTAATGCTTTGGCAAGCCGAGATATTTACCACTTAGTATTAGAAAATGATAAATATGGCTATCATATAATCCTTATAGACGACCTTGATTCTGTATGTTATAGAGATAAAGAAATCCCAAGATGGCATTATCTTGTTGGCGAATATGACGAAGCACAAGATAAAATAATAGAACATAATGATTATGTGGTAGATGATTCAAATACTAAAGTAAATATATTGGACTTTATAATAGCATGGCTCAGAGCAGGAGAAGATGTTAGAAATGGAGAAGGCGAATGAATTTAGAGGAATTTATAAAGGAGAATATCGAAGTATGTGAAACATTCTCCACTAAAAGTAAATTGTTCGTCTATTTAGGATTTCCACCTACTAAAAGTCAATGCAGTATGAACTCACAAGAAAAAACTATAAGAAAATATGTGGATTTTAATAAAACTAAAAATGTCTTAAAAGATGCCAAAGTTCCTCCTAATCAAATAATGATAACAGATAAATATGAAGTCCCTAAAATCAGACAAGATAATCGTATAAGCGAAGAAAACCAAGCCCTTATAGAGGAATTAAAGAAGATAATAATGAATTTAGATAAAGACCGTATATCTTATAGTAAAATAGTGGAGACCTATATAATCAAATGTAAATTAAATTATAATGTTACAACAAAGGTGTCCTACTATAATTCATACCTAATGAATTTTCTAAAAGGCAAAATAAATATAGCATTAAGATATTTGACCTTAGAGTACAAAGATGACTTTCGATGGGAATATACTTATATAGCCCAATTCAACGATAATGATTATTATTCCGTCCTAACCAATGAGGATGTTGAATATATAGAGTCTATAAAAACAGCAATCAAATTAAAATTAGTTGCCAAACATAACGACCTTACTTTTCAGGAGAATAAAGATAAGGGTATATTTATCACCCCTAAGCAAACATGGAAAGATATAGGTTTCAAATACAGAAAGATATTATATCATGAAATAGAGTCTGACCTTAAAGAGCAGAAGAATATTAATAATCTATATAAAGTCCTTATTATTAATAATAATGTAAAAGACTCATATCTTAAAGATAATATATATAATTCAGATATAGTAACCGCTATATTAAAAAATACTATGGATAAATATATATCAACTAAGCCTAATTATGTAGATGATAATGTACTATCCCACCATAACAAATTGTTTAATGAGTAATATTAAAAATGGTACTATAAGTCTATTATATAGTTTATATATCTTAGAACACTTATAGTACCAAAATTGTTTTAAAGAAAGAGAGTAAATAATATGGAAAATAAAGAAATGGTCACACCTATGAGTTGGGATGAATTTAGGGATAGTAAACTACTATGGTTTACAAATACTATATTACATTTATTTGGTTGTGCTATATGTGTGAATATGGAAAATGGGAAAGTTACAAGTGCATATCCTGCGAGAGTTAAATTTAGAGGATTTCCTGAAGAGGCCAATACAGATGGATATATACAATTAACTCAGTTTATAAAAGATAATATTGATGATTTAGTAGAGGAAACTAAAGAGTAAATAATAATTAAATAAATACTTATATAAATATAGTTAGTTTAAATACTGACTATATTTTTTGTTATATTTTGTTAGATATTGCGAGATTATGTTGAAATAGTAGGGGATTCTGTGGTATTTTGTTAAATAATTATAATATTATGATTAGTAGATTTTAAAATATTTTGGTTAGTAGGGATATTAGTGATTTATTTATTATTATAATTATTAATAGAGTTATTGGAAATAGTAGGGTTAGTAGTGTTGATAATATTAATATGCGAATGGGGAATTTAACAGCTTGTTCGAAATCTGAATATTTTGAATATTCTGAATTTGATATATAGCCCCCATACCGCACTATATTTGATATAATATCTGATATAAATAGTACCTATAATTATAAATTATATGTACTATTGAGTGATTGCAAGGGTTACCGGTTTGTTCCGGGTTGCTCCGGCATCTGACCTCTTAAAACTGAACCAAAATCGACTCAAAATTGTGTCTTAATCGTATATGTGAAAAAAGGCTATACCCATTACAATAACTACATTACAGCCATTATCATAACTAATAGTAGTATATATACTAATATTAATAACATTATACTTATACTTATCAATACTACCATATCTACTACTACCTATACTATATATATTATTAATACTATTATAACTATAACTATATACTTATAATACCTATACTCATTATAATCAATAACCAAAACTAATATTAAAATCATAATCAATAATCATAACCTTATAAGTATATCAGTATTACTTATACTTATAGATATATAATAATCTATAACACTATACTTATTGATATTATTATAATATATATTATTACATATACTTATATTACTTATTATATATAATAATATCTAATACTACTTGTAATAATACTTGATACTATTATATATGATATTAGATATTACGTCTAACCGGCCGATCCAATATCATAATTAATATTACTATATATGATATTCAATACTATATTTATACTATGCATTCCTATACATATACGGCAAACCTTGTAACTATTGCAATTAGTGCGTTACAAGGAACGAGGCTCTATTTTGCGTTTTAAGCGATTTTATTTGAATTGTCGATAGATTATACCTTTAAAATACTTTATAAATATACATTATAAAGGCTGGACACGTTGATATTATAGTATTAATATACAAAGGTGCGAATAATACTATAATATAAAAGGGTTTTAGAGTTATAATTGCCGGCTATGTATTATTATAAATATAGGTGAATATATATTTATTTTAAAAAAATAGTTGACAAACATATAAAAAGTGATATACTAATAATATCAAAAGAAGTTAAAACAAGGGTTATTAAATAAAGGAGAGTAAAACAATGAATAATAAATATGTATATGAGGATGAAAACGGTAATATCCATCGCACTTATGAACCCGTTGCAAGTATGGGAATATGCAATACATTAAGTCTTGATGTTATCAGTATAAATTATGGTATCGACGATACCATAACAACCATATTTAGTGATGGTTCGGGTTGCACTACTGCTAAAATACGCTATGACAAAAACAGAAATCCATATTTTTTAAAGTATGGATTTCGTTATGATTTAGATGAATTTATGAGATTATAGTTATAAGACGGACGGATGGATAACTGACTGGATAATAATCTATGATGACGGTAAATGGGCTTCTGACACGCCAGAAGCCGTTCCACAATATATAAAAAATATGTTAGAAAAGAATATTGAATTATAAGGAGGAGTAAATAGATATGAATAAACAGCAAAAAATGAAGCATATCAACAATGAAACGATGGAGTATGCTTTTAAGTACAAAGACAAGTGCTATAAAGTGCCATTATATAGCCGTGGCTGGTGGGCGGTTACGCTTGCTGCATCGGCGCTGTCCGGCGGTGCGTTCCTTGTTATCGTTTATAGCTTGGCAATTTTGTGTCAGTAATAGGAGGTTTAATTATGGAATTAATACAACTTAAAGAGAATTTAATAGTAACGTTTCAAAGGCAAGGGAACGACAGGAACGGGAATCCTATCTATATTGTAAGTTTTTTTCAGAAAATAGGGACTAATTGGGTTAACATTAACTATACCATTCCGAACCGTCCTCGATTAGATAAATATTGCAATTTCAGATTGACAAGTTATAACATTGAGGAAAGAGTTAGATATATAGGTTCAAATCTAAAAATTTAAGAAGCGTTCACTCTTACGTAAAGAGAACACATACTCCGTGTTCTCTTTTTTTAGTATCAAATATGAGCACATCTGTTAAAACGGTATGCTGATATATGATACTGTGGGGCTCAGATTTCACTTCTAAGCGATTTTATCAGCCTTTATGATATAAAGTATCATATTGTACTTTGACAAGCTAATAGCCGGTATTTCAGTAAATAGCAATAGTGATTCCTAACCATATCGCATTTAAGGCACTTTTTAAAGCCATACAGCGAGTTTTACTATTAAAGGATATATTAATCAATGATATATTAAAAAGTCGCTTATAGGGGCAAACCGGGGCTCACATAACATATATATCAAGTATATTTTAAACAGTGTTTACAAAAGCATACCAGATCATCATGGTATATAGACTAATACAAACAAATGTTCTAAAACCAGGATTGAAGGTCGCTAATTGGTACATACTTACATTTATGGAATATAATTACATTTATGTTATCTATCGTATATGTTAAAAATTTAACAAAATAAGAGTATAAAATCAAGTGAGGTAATCGCGTATTAAAAATACCACAGGCGAAAAAAATATTTTTTAGAAAAATCTTAAAAAATAACTTAACTTTTAATTTTAAAAGGTTTATTATAATCTTAAATCAAATAATCAATTAAAGCAAAATTATAACAATTTAACAAAACAGGAGGTTAAAAAATGATAATGCAGTTAGTAAATAGGAACGGTAAAGCAGTAGCGAACCAATTTGTAATAGTAGAAGGTTCAAAACGTACTTTTCAATCCTATAAAACGAAAATATGTGAGTTGAATATTGAAAATGGATATATTCGTATTAATAACAATGCTTTCCATTATTCAATGACAACAAGTAAATACTTTTTATTATTCTTAGAGGAATCCTTTGCTTATACTCGCAAATGGACACGAAAAGATATTGAGAAATGGATGCAGGCCGGTATAACCGAACCATTACCATTAAATGGACAGCAATTTAATGTTCGTACTTTTATAGCCATATAAACGGTTTATAAAGCACTGATATTATAAAAAATATGATTAAATATAGTAAAATGATAATTCACTGACATAGTGAAACACAAAGGAGAATAAAATAATGTATGATTATGAAGATGTTTTGAAAACTTACAGCCAATTAACGCCATTTTCGGAAATGGAAGAAATTGAAATCAAAGCGAGAAAATGTAAAAATAATTCTAAAAAATCCGTTGACAAGAACAAAAAACGGGTTTATAATAGTAAATGTAAAAAGGAAATTGAATTTTAAAAACAAAATTCAAAAATGAAAATCAGTTTTGAAAATCGAAAATCAAAATTGAATTAAGAAATCTAATAGGAGGATTAAAAAATGAAAGCATATAAAGGATTCAACAAAGATATGAGTTGCAGCGGAAATGGATATTTTAAGCAGTATGAAGAGGGCGAGACCTACACAGAAAAAGAGGCGGATTTGTGCCATAAAGGACATCACGCCTGCGAAAACCCTGTTGATTGTTTAGGATATTATCCACCGTATAAAAGCGTTTATCATGAAGTCGAACTTGAGGGAGTGACCGACCAAACACAGGATGATAGCAAAAGGGTCGGAACTAAAATCACCATAGGGACTGAAATAGGAATAGAAGATATTATTGATAAGGCGTTCGATTATGTAAAAGAACATTGTACGAATAGTGAAAGTGGAGAAAATGGTGCTTGTCTAAATGGTGGTAAC
>LAHS01000643.1_pt1 | contig 49416 bp, 41 predicted proteins | sample 329651 | NCBI WGS metagenome assembly LAHS01 (sample SAMN03275699, study PRJNA271635) | activated sludge metagenome | isolation source: sample C-1 Sludge from hydrolytic chamber (first chamber) of Anaerobic...
AAAGAGGTTGAGGGTGGGCATTGTTTGTAAAGTTGGTTTAGCCGGAGCGGTAGCCGCTCCGGCTATAGGTTATTTTGAGGGTTAGTATTCATCTACTTTCAGGTTGCGGCGGTAATCGTCCAAGGTCTTCATTAGTGTACGCACTACCTTGGAGTAGACCGGTTTACCGTAGACGTTGTTCAACTCGCTGGGGTCTGCTTTCAGGTCGTAAAGCTCGTAGTAATCAACATCAGGGTCGTCCTGCAGGTAGTTGATGTACTCCATGTATTGCAGTACCTGGTTCTCTCGGGTGCCTGCCATGCCCTGATACTTGTTCTCGCTCACGGCACGGCGACCTCCCTTACCGTAGAAATGGATGAGTTTGTACTGCTCGGTGCGCACACCGTCGTGCTTGCGTACCAGGTGGAAGGCCGGATAGTCGTAGTAATGATAGTACAGACTCCGGCGCCAGTTCCTGACAGGTTTGCCCTGCAGGAGCGGTTCCAGCGACCTCCCGGCCATGCCCTGGGCAGGTTTCAGCCCGGCCATGGAGAGGAACGTGGGGGCAAAGTCTATGTTTTGCACCATCTGCGTACAGCGACTGCCGGCCGGTACATGGCCCGGATAGGAGATGATGAGCGGTGTGTGCATGGACTCCTCGTACATGAAGCGCTTGTCGAACCAGCCATGCTCACCCATGTAGAACCCCTGATCGGAGGTGTAAACAACGACGGTATTCTTGTCGAGTCCGTTCTGTTCCAGGTAATCAAGCAGTCGTCCTACGCTCTCGTCTACGGAAGCTATCACAGCCATATAGTCGCGCACGTAATTCTGAAATTTCCATTTTATGAGTTCCTTGCCCGTGAGATGAGCTTCCATGAACTTACGGTTACGCGGCAGGTAGTACTTATCCCAAGCCGTGCGCTGCTCGGGCGTGAGCCTTCCCAGTTCGCCCATGAGCGAGTTGTAGGAAGCCATGCTCTCGATGTTTGTGGTATCGAGCAGTTCGGGAACTTTCAAATCCTGAATCAGCTCCATGGAGTGAGCAATGTTCATGCGCTGGGTGTGGGCGGCAGAGCCGCGCGTGGCGTAGTCGTCCCAGAAGGTTGCAGGCATCGGAAACTCCACGTCGTCGTACTTGCCTATGTATTTGGTATTGGGCATCCAGTTGCGGTGAGGAGCCTTGTGGTGCACCAGCAGGCAGAACGGACGGTTCTTGTCGCGGCGGTCGAGGAAGCTGATGGCATGCTGAGTAATGAGGTCGGTGGCGTAGCCGGACTCTTGTTTGTAGTTGCCGTACTGGCCAGTAGTGCAGAAGGTGGGATTGTAATATTTACCTTGGTCATCGAGTACATGGTAAAAGTCGAAACCTTTAGGCTGGCACCTCAAGTGCCACTTGCCCACTATACCTGTCTGGTAACCGGCCTCGTGTAGTTGTTCGGTGAAGAAGGTCCGGGTAGAATCAATGCCTTCGAAGAGCTGGCGCTGGCCGTTCTGGTGGCTGTACAGGCCGGTGATGAGGCAAGCTCGGCTCGGCGATGACAGGGAGTTTTCTACAAAACAGTTGGTAAACAGCATGCCACGGGCGGCCAGACGGTCGATGTTAGGTGTGGGAGCCAGTTGGGAGAGCGGGCTCCCATAGGCGCTGATGGCCTGCATGGCGTGGTCATCGCACATGATGTAAAGGATGTTGGGACGTTGTTGCGTTGTCTGCGCCGTAGCTCGGCCGGCTATGCAGGCAAGGGCTGCGACGGGTAATGCAGTTAAAGCCAAATTCTTCATGACTGTAATTTTTGGGTTGATGATATTCTGTGTTCTATCGTAAAGATACATAAATTCTGCGTATGTGGCTTACTTGTACTCACTGGGCGTAACGCCGAAATGCTTTTTAAAGCTGGTGGAGAAATAGCTGATGGTGTTGAAACCCGTCATAGCCGAGACCTCGGAAACGGAATACTTGCCTTCCCTAAGCAATGAGGCTGCCTTGTTGAGCTTGTATCCGTTGAAATAGTTGTTGGGTGTCATGCCTGTGAGTGCCTTTATCTTGTAGTTGAACTTGGACCTGCTGATGCGCATTTCCTCGCAGATAACATTCAGATTGAGGTCAAAGTCCTGGATGTGTTTATCCATCAGCTGATGGAGTTCGCGCATGAATTCCTTGTCCTGGCCGCTCATTACATCGGCCACAGCATCTATACGGGAGGTGTGGGAGAGCGTGTTGCGTATGTTGTCGCAGTTGCGCAACTGCGACCGGACAAGCGAGCGCAGGTATGCAGGGTCAAAAGGCTTGGTGACATAGGCCGCTGCACCTACATCGAGTCCTTCAATCTGTTCTTTCATGTTGCTCTTGGCTGTGATAAGAATAACAGGAATATGCGACCACGAAAGGTTCTCTTTGATTTTTCGGCAGAACTCATAGCCATCCATGTCGCCCATAACAACATCGCTAAGGATGATGTCGGGGCGTATGGTTTCCATCTCTGCCAGGGCCGACTCGGCATCATACTTGCTGATAACCAAGAAGTCGTCCTGCATGAGCATGCGCAGATAACGGGCCATTTCGGTGTCATCGTCAACAATGAGTATCTTGCGTTTGTCGCCTTTATAGGCATCAGCATCGTCTTCTATTCTTGATTCTACAGGCTCTGAAGTTAGCTGCTGCATGGCCGACTGCGGCAGTTCTTCCTTGTTTAACTTCTCATCCCGGGCATAGGCTTCCTCGTTCATAGGCAATACAAACGAGAAACGTACACCGCTGTCGGTGTTCTCAACTTTAATGGCACCGTGGTGTAACTCGACCAGACGGTTTACATAATAAAGTCCAATGCCGTTGCCGAAGCCGTACTGATGTGCATTGTTCACCTCCTGAACCTGATAATAACGCTTGAAGATATGAGACAACCTGTCAGCCGGTATCCTCCTGCCGTCATTGTACACGCTCATCAGAAGGAAAGAACCTTTGCCGTACTGCAGTAAAGGGAACTGCTGCATTGCCTCAGTTTCCGGAATAACGGATACTGACATCTTGATGGCTCCGCCGTCGGAGGTGTGTTTCAGTGCATTGGTAAACAGGTTGGCTGTTATCTTGTAGAGCTTGTCACGGTCGATGAACATGTAGCAGGGTGATTGGGTTCCCTCGATTGAGAGGCGTATGTCGCGCTCTTGAGTGTTTTCACGGAAGAGTTCGTACAACCGGTTCAGCTCGTAAGAGATGTCGAGCATCGTAACACGCAGGCGCAACACATCGTTCTCCAGCTTGTTAAAGTCGAGCATCTGGTCTATGAGCACCAGCATGCGGTTCACGCTGTGGCTGACCACCGACAGCTTGTTACGTGCTCCGGAGGGCAGCGAACCGTCGCGTTTGAGCATGTTGATGGGGCCCGAAATGAGTGTCAGCGGATTGCGGAACTCATGAGAAATATTGGCAAAGAAGCGCATGTTCATCTCGTTGGTGTGGCGTTCGCGCTGGCGGTCGTGCTTTACAAGCTGCAATTGCATTTTGTTCGACTTGATGCGCAGGTAGAGAGAGTTGATGTAAATGATGAACCCGAGTGCAACAAGTGCATAGAGAATAAAGGCCGGCCACGAGAACCATGGTGCCGGATTGATGGATATGCGCACGGCGCATTCCTCGTGTTTCACGCCTGATACAGGCGAGGCAGTTCTAATTCTGAACACGTAATCGCCTGGCGGCAGGTTGGCATAGTCGATAGTAGAGCTCCTCTCGGATACGTTCCACTCGTTGTTGTAGCCCTCGAGCTTGTACTCGCACTGGCAGACGGCTCCACCGCCATAGTTGATGGTACCGCAACTAAAGCGTAAGTCATTGTAGTTGTACTTGAACGTATAGTGGTTGCCGTTACAGATGGTGTCAAGAACAGAGAGAGATGTGGCGTTCTCCTTCATAACGGAGATGTTTCTGATACGCAATCGGCTATTAGTCAGAGGTTTCATCTTGGCAATGGGAATGACTGTGCATCCTGACATGGAGCCAAAGATAATCTTCTCCGACGAAAGCGGACAAACACATCCGATGTTGAACTGCCTTGGATTGAGGTCGGTCCACAGCTTGATGGAATAGAAGAAAGCCTCATTCCTGTCGGGTATCACGCTCACGATACCGTCGTTGGTCCCTATCCAGAGCCGTCCGTCAGGAGCCTCTGTCATGCTGGCCATGTGGTTATTGTTTACATAGTCAACCTTTTTTAGCATTCTTTTCTTCAAATCAAGTTGGTAAAGGCCGCCATGCGATGTGCCCAACCAGATGCGTTGCTTGCTGTCCTCATAGGCAAAGGCGGGCTGGAGGCCCTTCTCAGGACGGGTTCCTGCAGGTGTTACCCGCCAAGTTGCAGTGTCTACGAGGGCAAGTTCCATGTTATCCATGAACACAAGCACCCTTCCGTCGTGCAGTTGCAGTAGTTTAGACATGGAACTGAACCCCGGCATGTGGACAGGGATCCGCCTTACGCCGGCTGTCTCGCGGTCTACGAGCAACAAGTTGCCCGACCCTGAATTGAAAAGACCTTTGCTGCCAACGTTGATACCGTCGCCAAACATGGCATCGCTGTCTCTCCGAAGACTGAACTTCACTTTCGGCCTGCCCTCATGCACCTTGCAGTTCACAATTCGTACGTTGGTGAGCAGCCAGGCATTTTCGTCGTCTATTCGGATGATTTTCTTAGGTATCTGGCGGTAGTAGGGAGCATCGGTAAGCACCTGCGTCTGCTCCATGAACTCCGTCTGGCCCGTAGTCTTGTTGCAGCTTACAATGTGCGTATCCGAGAATCCCATTATCCAGTTGCCGAACTGTGCCAGACTGAAGATGCCCTTGCCGGTAGTTTCCTTTACCAATGGAATATTGTTCACGTTGTACATCAGCCGCTCGGCGTCGTTCACTATCTGCATGCCGCCGTTTTGGTATCCTACCCAGAAGTCGTGGCTGTTGGGAGTAACGATACTCGATATAAGTACATGACGCTTGACAAGGGGCAACTCTTCCTCTGAAACAAAATCCAGCGAACCCGTCGAGAGCTTGTAACGAAACAGTCCATGCCGGTCGCTCTTGAGCAGGAGCCCGTCGTCTACGGCACAAAGTACCGTAGGCAAAAAGTTCATATCCGCGTCAGGACTTACAAGCACCTTGTTACTTCTGAGGTCGATACACGAAAGATAACGCGACTGAGCTATCCACAACAAATGGGCCCGGTTGGCCAAATGCACCATATTGGAATGCTGTATAAAGACAGTTTGGTCCCGGTGTCCGTTACGGTTGAAGTGTTGCGAATGGCGAGGGGTTATCACCCAGTAGCCGCCTTGATAGTCGGGATAAAAGAAGTTAGCAGCCTGCAAAGAGGATTGTGTGTTTCTGAAGGTATAGAAACGCTCAAATCGCCCTTCCGACAGTTTGTAAACAGAGATGCCGTTGCTTACGAACACATGGCCGTCTCCACTCTCCATAATCTGCGTAATGCCGTTGGCAGAATTGCCTATCTTATAGTTCTTGAACCTTCCTACACTGGTATAACAGGCCAGCCCGTCGGTAGTTCCTACCCATAAACGCCCTTTGGAGTCGCACAACAGCTGCTTTACGTTGTTGCCTGGTATGGTAGTGGTATCTCCCTCCACGTGCATGTACTGCGTATAATAGCTTCCGTCGTAGGAATTCAGTCCGTTGGAGGTTCCTACCCACATCAGCCCGTCGCAGTCACTGGCAAAGGCTGTCACGTCGTTAGATGAAAGCGTAGCTGCCTGAACAAACTTTCCAGTAGGTGTTAGCAGTCGTTCGGTTTTCATCTCCGAACAACTACATAATAATAATGTGTAAAAAACAAACTGCCAGCAGTAGTTCTTTAGATATTTCATGTTACAATTTAAGTGCTACAAATACGCGAGCCGAGGGTTGGTTAGCAGTCCAAAGGCGTTGCCGTGGCATCCGGATGGAGTTTCTGAAAAGGTGCTCCAAGAACTTTCGACAAGTGTCAAATGATTATTCGACAGGTGTCACACGATTGTTCGACAGGTGTCAAAACCTCAACCGGGCAACAAGCAGTTCCTCGTACACATGTGTTTTGCAACTTTTAAGCACATCTGCTCTTGGGAGGGGTCAAGCCGGACAGGCACGTTGCGGCATTTGTATGAAACTGCTGTTAGGTTATCTGAATCCTCTGACTCGTTTACAAATATAAGATGATTTTGTTGGAAAAACAAGCAGATAAAATTAAAAATTAATACTCCAAAATCTGTTTTGCTCAATTTTAAAAAACATAAATCGATTTTGAAAACACTTTTGTTTAATTATGGAAACGAATTACAAAGCACTGAAAGCCGCTTTAACAAAACGTCTCTATCTTTGCAACAAAGATTTTAACACCATCATATTTATCAAATCTAACTAAAGCCTCAAATTATGAAAAATCTATCAAAGCTCATGACAGGAGTCAGTCTGGCGGCAATGACAATGCCGGCTGTGGCTCAACAGAAACCCAACATCATCTTCATTTATGCCGACGACATGGGTTACAACGACCTGCAGTGCTACGGTTCGAAAGTTAACGACACGCCCAATCTGGACGCCATGGCCAAGGAAGGGGTACGCTTCACCGACTTTTATTCTTGCTCGCCCGTCTCAGCTCCGTCTCGTGCCTGCCTTCTCACCGGCCGTTTTGCACCCCGTATGGGAATACGCCACGTATTCTTCGCTCACAGCTTTACAGGCATGCCCACATCCGAAGTTACGATGGGGCAAATGCTGAAAGAGCAAGGCTACGCCACAGCCATATATGGAAAATGGCATCTCGGCGTGCGCGATCAGTATTTGCCGCTTCAACGTGGGTTCGACGAGTTCTTCGGTACTTACTGTTCAGTAGACAATCCGCCTTTTGTATATATTGACGGAAATACCCCTCAAACCCATACGGCAAACAAAGACTCTACGACACAAAAGTACATGGAGCACGCCATCAACTTCATAGAACGCAACAAGGACAAGCCTTTTTTCTGTTATGTACCATTTAACATGCCTCATGTGCCATTGGCTGCATCGGCTAATTTCAAAGGCAAATCACGCAATGGTCTCTACGGAGATGTCATAATGGAGATGGACTGGGCTGTAGGACAGATTATCAAGAAGGTAGACGAACTGGGACTTGGCGAGAACACCATCATCTGCTTCTCCAGCGATAACGGCCCGTGGCTCTCCGAAGGCCCTTACGGAGGCAGCGCCTATCCGCTCTACCGTGGCAAAGGTACAACGTGGGACGGCGGCCAGCGTGTCCCGATGATTGTACGTTGGAAAGGACACATAAAAGCCGGAACGACCGAAAAGAGTGTTGCCTGCATGGCCGACTGGTTCCCTACCTTTGCCGCAGCTTGCAACGGCAAGGTACCTACCGACCGGTACATGGACGGTTACAACATACTGCCCGTACTGCTTGGAACAGGCAAGCGTGCCAACCAAGATTTTGCCTATATATCATCCAAAGCTTTCAAAGATCCCGAACTGCAGGCTTACCGCAGTGGCGACTGGAAACTGAAGATGCCTGAATCGGAGGTAAAAGGCAACTACTGGCAGACTGATGTACCGGCACACGGCATCGTGCTCTACAATCTTCGTACGGATATAGGCGAGCAGCACGACGTTGCAGCCAAGCATCCGGAAATAGTCAAGAGGCTGCTGGCCAAGATAGACTCCGTAAAGGCTACCGGCGCCATTGCTGATGAAATGATGTTCCAGTTTGAATTTGAAACCGATGCTTTAACAAGCAAGCAGCGTCTGGATAATGTACTCGAAGCTGCTCGCAAGGGAGTGAAGCCTGCCTCGGAGAATGGCGCAAATATACTGGAGTACTACAAAGCTCAAGAGACATTCCAGAAGAAGCATGGTTCTATCTTCTAAGCATGTAATCACAATACGTACCATCAGAACTATTAGGAAAGGACTATCATAACTGAGGTCCTTTCCTAAAAAATAAGTAAAATTATGAAGCTACAATCATATATTCTTTCTTCTTTGCTTATGGTAGCCGCCTGGTTACCTGTAAATGCCCAAAACAACGCACAAAGAAAAGATAGCGCAAAGGTTTCGACAGAAGCTACCAGTGACCGCAATGTCATGTTGAATGCTCAAAACAATGTGGGACCACGTGAAATTAACGTGGGGCTTCCGGCTTCTGTAGGCGGCACGAATATATTTCAGAACGGTATGCCCATCACCTATCACTTTTGGCCAGAAATGCCAACTACTATCTGGCGTCAGGATGCTACCTTTACAAGAAGTGGACTAATGGGTCTCACTGAAACGGCTGTTGAAGGCGGAACCGTTGGTTATACTGTCACTTCCGACGATAATCGTGGTACCGACAAACTGAAAATTAAAGGAAGTCTGTCTGGCAACCACTTTGGACTTATGCGAGGAACTGCTTGCGTAAGCGGTCCTATCAGTAATGGATGGAAATACGTGGCAGGAGCATATATCAGTTTTGACCCCGGAACTTTTGATGCTCCAGGAAAAACAAAGTATTACGCAGATAATGCCAAACTGGTTAAGTTGGGATTGACTAAGGACTATAATAATTCGTTGGGCAAAGGTGCTGTAACCTTGTTTTATCGTTTTGCACACACCAAAAGCCTTCAGAGTAGTTATTATGCACCATATATATACAGTGATGGCGGCAAGATTGATGAGATTGACGGATTTACTATCGGTACTGACAACTATCTCATCAATCAGCGTATTGTCCCTATGAAAGATCAACTGACTGGACAGATGAAAACAGTAGACCTTATAGATAATTATAAGGCTGTATCTCACTCTGTAGACCTGCTTTGGGACAATCTATTCGAAAACGGACTGAAATTCAATTTCTACACTCGTTTTCGTCGTTCCAATGTTGGTATAGCCTCTCCCATGATGGCCGGTATTTCTGACAATGGCAGTGAATACCAATACCTTGACAACAAACCTTATATGGGAAAATATGTTCAGAATGTACTGAACCTTAACTCTCGTCGTACACCTATTTATACATGGATGACTTCTGCTAAGATAGGCAGAAAATCTGGTTTACATGACTGGTCGATTGGTCTGCAAAACCAGTATTATCATGTAAAACTTTACGCTACAGAATCCGTTTCATACTTCCAGTCCATTGAGAATAATCCACAACTACTTGTTCCAATCATTGGTGCCGAAAGTTACATTGACGGCTTCTATGGTTTTAACAGCGTTATGGAATACCATCGCGGTTCCATGAATAAGCTTGCCCTTATTCTAAAAGATAAGTGGGATATAACTCCTGTATTCTCCTTAAATATAGGAGCCCGCTTAGAATGGCAGGGACTTCATGGGCGTTATATGGAAAGTTCAGAACGCCAAAACGGAACTACTACCGGCAAAGAGTCTAAAATCAGCAACGATTGGCTGAACAAGACTTTCGCTTTGAGTGGTATCTACAAGATTACGAGTGAGTTTGGTGCGCAGGCCGAAGCCATGTACACAGAGACTGGTGGTATTCTTGGCAATTACAATACGGGAACAAATCCCAATTTACAACAATCTCGCACGCCACTCATATCAGGTGGAATCTTCTTGAACAATAAAATGTTCAATATAGTTTCCAAGGTCTCTTACATATCTAAGAGCAACTATCGAGCTAACTCTAACTTTGTAAATCCTGTTAATAATTTGGTAGCTCGAGCTGTAGTGAAATATGATGTAAAGACTTTGGGGTGGACTACCGACGTAATCTTTAAGCCTACCGACTGGTTCAGAATGCACTTCCTGCTCACTTTACAGAACCCCCAGTATGGCAACTACAATGGTACACTGAACTTCTCGGACGGCTCTACACGTGATTTCGACTTCGACGGTAGCAACGTGACTGGTATTTCTAAAATTCTCATGGAGTTCGATCCCACTTTTATATACAAAAACTGGAATTTGGCATTACATGCCCGCTACTTTGGCAAACAGTATGCTAACTTGTCAAATACGTTGTCATTTGAGCCTCATTGGGAAACTTTTGCACGCTTGGGTTATACCATCAACAAAAATTTCAATGCCTACGTGAATGTTGTAAACTTGCTCAACCAGCGTGGTGCCAAGGGTAATATCTCTGGAACCGACTTGATGACTGCTGATGAGGCTGCATCCAAGTATGGTACTGTAATGTCAGGAACTTACATTCGTCCTTTCACCGTTGAATTCGGAGTAGGATTTAACTTCTGATATTCATAATTTATAATCCCCTTCTTTCTTGGAAGGGGATTATTGGATTTAACACATTTATGTATATATGATGAAGAAAAAAATAATTTTATTTCTACTTTCACTTGCACCATTTTGCGTCTACGCACAGGAAACCATCGCGGTCAACACCGGTGATATTACCTCGCCGCAAATAAACGCAGACAATACCGTTACTTTCCGACTGGTTGCACCGAATGCAAAAGATGTAAGATTAGAGGCTGACTTTTTGCCAAAAAAAACAGTCATGACATCCTTTGGTGAGATGAAAGTCTCGGGACAGACCTCAATGACTAAGACAGATAATGGTGTATGGACGTTTACTTCGGATCATCTTTTGCCTGAATTGCATACCTACTGTTTCTATGTAGATGGCATGCGGTATTTGGATCCAAGTAATGTATACATGATTCGAGACATTGCAACCTATACGAATTACTTCCTCATAGACGGTAATCTTTCTGAAAATTACTTTGTGCGCGAGGTGCCTCATGGCACTGTGGCCAAGGTGTGGTATCCCAGTCCTACGTTAGATTTACAATCACGCCGACTCACAGTCTACATACCTGCCGAGTACAAGGATAATCCAGAAAAACGATATCCTGTACTTTACTTGTTGCACGGGTCAGGTGGCGACGAGAACGCATGGAGTGAATTAGGAAGGGCTGTACAGATTCTTGATAATCTCATCGCACAGGGTAAAGCTGAACCCATGATAGTGGTCATGCCAAACGATAATGGCACACAGGAAGCCGCACCGGGTGAATATCCTAACTCAATGTACAAACCATCTTTTATTAGTCCTAAAACCAGAAATGGACAGATTGAGACCGCATTTCCAAAGGATATTATGACTTTTGTTGATAGACACTATCGTACGGTTAACGACAAACAGCACCGTGCCATTGCCGGGCTTTCAATGGGTGGATTCCTTTCTTTGTGGATATCGCTTAATAATCCTGACAGTTTCAATTATATCGGTCTCTTTTCAGCCGGTATTGGTATCAACGAGAAGACGCAGAAACCATCGCCTGTCTATCAGAAAATGGATGCCAAATTGAAAGCTCTTTTTGAAAATCCTTCCAAACTCTATTTTATCGGTATAGGCAAAGATGACTTTCTCTATCAAGCCAATGCCGACTATCGCAAACACCTTGATAGCGCCGGCTACAAGTACGAATACTTAGAAACCGACGGCGGCCACGAGTGGCGAAACTGGCGAATATATCTCAACTACTTTTTACAGAAAATCTTTAAATAACTTATCTTCATGAAACAGAAACATCTATTGACCGTAGCGCTGGCCGGTGCTGTTTTGGCCGGTTGTGCGCCCGAGAGTAAACCAATAAATAAGGAGGAGATTGTCGGAAAAATGACTTTGGAAGAAAAAGCTCACTTCGTCATCGGCACCGGTATGTCGGGGGCAACGGGCAACAATGCCGTTGTGGGAGCCACGAAGAAACTGGTACCCGGAGCTGCCGGCACAACCTATCCGCTCGACTCATTGGGCATACCTCCCATTGTGCTGGCCGACGGGCCCGCCGGGCTGCGCATAGACGCCCAGCGCGAGAATGACAAAGCTACTTATTACTGTACTCACTTCCCCATCGGAACCTTGCTGGCTTCAACCTGGAACCAAGAACTCGTGGAACAAGTGGGACAGGCTATGGGGCAAGAAGTAAAGGAGTACGGTGCCGACGTGCTGCTGGCTCCGGCCCTCAACATTCACCGCAACCCACTCAACGGCCGTAACTTCGAGTACTACAGCGAAGATCCTTTCGTAGCTGGAAAGATTGCCGCCGCCTACGTTCGTGGCGTGCAGAGCAACGGCGTGGGCACCAGCATCAAGCACTTTGCGGGCAACAACCAGGAAACCAACCGCATGAACAACGACGCCCGCATATCACAACGGGCGCTGCACGAGATCTATCTCAAGCCGTTTGAGATTGCCGTAAAGGAGTCGCAGCCTTGGACTGTAATGACATCCTATAACTACATCAATGGCGTCTACACCTCCGAGAACAAAGACCTTCTTGAAACTGTCTTGCGTAAGGAATGGGGGTTCAAGGGTGCTGTTATGACCGACTGGTTCGGTGGCAACGACGGAGCACTCCAGATGATGGCCGGCAACGACATGCTGCAGCCCGGTCGGCCGGAGCAGTTCGATTCTATCGTCAGCGATGTAAAGCACAACAAACTCAAAGAAAGCGACCTCGACCGCAGCGTGGGACGCCTTCTCGAACTCATAGAGAAGACTCCCCGCTACCAAGGATACCAGTACAGTAACAAGCCCGACCTAAAAGCACACGCCGCCGTTACACGCAGTGCCGCCTCAGAGGGCATGGTATTGCTGAAAAACGACAATGCAGCACTGCCGCTCAGCAAGAGCATCAGCAAAGTTGCCCTCTACGGTTGCACCTCCTATGACTTCATTGCAGGCGGCACAGGCTCCGGTAACGTGAACCATGCCTACGTAGTTTCGCTCGTCGAAGGTCTCAAGAACGCCGGCTACAAGATAGACGACGACATGAAGGCCGAGTACGAGAAGCACATTGCAGCCGAAAAGAAACGCGTGGCACATGCCAATGACGGCAACCCTTTTGCCCGCTTTCTCTCGCTGCCTCTGCCCGAAGAACTCACCTTCGACAATGCTCGCCTGCAACAGCAGGTAGAGAATGCCGATGTAGCCATCATCACCCTGGGCCGCCTGTCAGGTGAGTTCATGGATCGAAAGGTTGCCGACTTCAACCTAAGTAACAATGAGCGGACACTTATCACACAAGTTTGCGAAGCCTTCCATGCCGCAGGCAAGAAGGTGGTTGTGCTGCTGAATGTGGGGGGTGTCATCGAGACGGCAAGCTGGAAGGAACTGCCCGATGCCATCCTCTGTGCATGGCAGGCCGGACAGGAGGGTGGAAACAGCGTGTCCGACGTGCTCAGCGGAAAGGCTTCACCTTCGGGCAAGCTCACCATGACATGGCCGCTGCGCTTCGAAGACCACGCTTCGTCTAAGAACTTCCCCATCGACATGGAGCCTGACTTCAACCTTACTGACCACGGCGTGCTGAAGAGTGACAGGAAAAATTACGATTATACCAACTACGAGGAGGGCATCTATGTGGGCTACCGTTACTTCGACAGCTTCGATAAACCTGTGTCCTATCCTTTCGGCTACGGCCTTAGCTATACCACTTTCGGCTACAACAAGCCGTCCATCAGCCAGAAAGGCGACGTCTACACTGTGACCATAGAGGTGAAGAACATCGGCAAAATGGAAGGCAAGGAAGTGGTAGAACTCTACGTGGCCGATCCTTTGAGCCAGCAGCTGGACAAGCCTGTCAAGGAGCTGAAGGCTTTTGCCAAGACCCGGAACCTGAAACCCGGAGAGACAGAAACCGTTACCATGAGCGTGAAGGCGGCCGACTTGGCTTCATTCGATGAGGCTACATCGTCCTGGAAGGTGAACGCCGGCAAGTATCAGTTCCTCGTTGCGGCTTCTTCTCGCGACATCAAGGCTTCGCTGAATGCCGACGTAAAAGCCTCTGCCATCCAGGTTAACAACGTGCTGAAACCACAGGTGAAACTGAATCTACTCCACCGATAGGCACTCCAAACAACCTGTTTGAGAAATCCCCTCCTAACATCCTTATCGCTAAGGTTCATTGGGAGGGGATTATTTTGTGTGCTGATAACTGTTCAGCGTCAGTATTTCCCGTTCGGAACGTCTTTTTCTAACATCCGTACTGAAACCGAGGTCGGCAGATTTATACTTGCACAAAAACAGAAACCACAAGGTATTCAATATCTTAAACCCGCCGATTATGAAAGAGAACAACAAAAAGGAACTGTCCTGCTTTGATTGGAATTGGAAAGCTACTCGGGTGAATAGCAGCCCGGAAAATTGGGACCTACAGGGTTAAAAGCCGGCAGCTTGACAGCACTGTAGCGATAGAAAACCCACTTGTCGGCATGCCACCGGCTGCAAGTACGCAAAAACAGCCATCGGGGGCGGCTTCCGTAAGAATGCAAACTGGCAGACGGAGACCGTTCCGTGATGGCTGTTGGATTATTCGGTCGGATGATATTCGTCGGTCCGTACCGGTTCTTTTTCCTCTTTCTCTTACTGTTTGCTGGTTTTCATCTTGTCTATCAGCTCGTCAAGGGCAGGAATCAGGCCACGCAGGGTCTCGCTCTCAAGCCCGCAGGCATTGAGCATGCCGGTCATGCAGGCAGGCACCCGGGCAGCCTGCTCCTCCATTGCCCGCCCCTTGTCGGTAAGCGACACGATGGTCTGCCGGCCGTCCTGTTCGCCGCGTTCCTTGGTCACAAGCCCCTGTTTCTCCATCCGCTGAATGAGCGGTGTTACGGTATTGGTCTCCAGAACCAGCCGGCGGGCGATGTCGTTCACCAGCTGGCGGTCGTTCTCCCACAGCACCATGAGCACCAGATACTGCGGATACGTGATGCCCAACTCCTGTAGAAAGGGGTGGTAAGCCTGCGTAATGAGCCGGCTGGCCGTATAGAGACGGAAGCAGAGCTGGCTGTCGAGTTTCAGTTGAGCGTGTGACATGAGCCTATCCTAACATCTTTTCGATATCCTTTTCCAGCTTTTTGGGAGCTGTCACGGGGGCAAAACGCTTGATGGTATCGCCGTTGCGCGAAATCAGGAACTTGGTAAAATTCCACTTGATGGCACTGCCCAGCAATCCGCCAGTTTGTTCCTTGAGGTACTTGAAGATGGGGTCGGCATTGTCGCCGTTCACGTCCACCTTCTTCATGATTTGGAACGTAACGCCATAGTTGAGTTGGCAGAAGCCCGAAATCTCCTCGTCCGAGCCCGGATCCTGATTGCCGAACTGGTTGCAGGGAAACCCTATTACCACCAGTCCGCGGTCCTTGTACTTCTGGTTAAGTTCCTCCAGGCCGGCAAACTGGGGCGTAAATCCACACTTGCTGGCGGTGTTCACAATGAGGAGGACTTTGCCCTCAAACTGCTTGAAGTCCAACTCCTGACCCTTGCTGGTCAGTGCTTTGTAGTCATAAATCTTTGTCATAATCTTCTTCTTTTTATGTTTGTCAGGCCTCGGTGCCAATGAGCGTAATCAAACCGGCACCCAGCGCAACTATTACTGTGTAAAGAATTGTTTCCATTCGCTATCTTTTTCTTTTTCTGATACAAAGATACAATAATCTTTTATATCGCCTGCGACTTATCTGCTTTTATTAACTTGATTTATAAAAAACATCGTTCACGATACAAATTCGAAAGAGATATTAACTAAAAAGGTGACCTCAGAAGGCTCTGATGACGGATAAACGAACAGCTGCCTCAGGATTACAGCGGCAAAGTTTGCAGGCTTCGGCCAAAATGCCTATCTTTGTCAGCACAGGCGGAGAGGCTCCGGTGCCCTTCAACCCGGGCGGCATAACAGCCTCAACAGCCAACGGTAAACAGGAAACAACTATTAATCACTTTGACAAGACACGCAACATGGAATGGAAAAAACTACAAAACGGTTCCGACATTCGGGGCATAGCACTCGACGGAACAGCAGGTGAACAGGTGAATTTAACGGCCGATGCCACGGCTACCATTGCCCGCGCATTCGTAAAATGGCTGCAAGCACGCACACCAAGCAGCCCTGTCAGCATCGCCGTAGGTGTGGATTCGCGCCTCTCGGGGCCTGCCTTGAAACAGGCATTCATAGCCGGAGCCACTGCTGCCGGTGCTCATGTACGCGACTGCGGGATGGCTTCTACCCCCGCCATGTTCATGTCTACCGTTGCCCCCAGCGACCCCGCAACGGCCGGGGTGATGATTACGGCCAGCCATCTGCCTTGGAACCGCAACGGCCTGAAGTTCTTTACACGCAACGGGGGCTTAGACAAAGCCGACATAGCAGCCATTCTCGGCATGGCCGAAACAGAACCGCTGACCGACGCCCCGACGCGGGGAACCGTCTCGACCCACAACTTGATGGAAACGTATTGCCGGCAACTGGTGGACTACATACGCCAAGGTGTGCAGGCTACCGACTACGACCACCCACTGAAGGGCATGAGAATAGTCGTCGATGCGGGTAATGGGGCGGGTGGATTCTTTGCCGGCAAGGTGCTTGAACCATTGGGAGCCGACACCCGGGGCAGCCAGTTTCTGGAACCCGACGGCACCTTCCCCAATCACGTACCTAACCCGGAGAACCGGGAGGCCATGCAGTCGGTATGCCAGGCCGTAATGAAGAACCATGCTGACCTTGGCATCATATTCGATACGGACGTAGACCGCTCGGCCATTGTCGACAGCTCCGGGCAGCCCATTAACCGCAACGCACTCATCGCCCTCATAGCTGCCGTCATCCTGAGAGAACATCCCGGCACCACCATTGTTACCGACTCGGTTACTTCCGACGGCTTGGCAGCGTTCATCAGCGAGGCCGGCGGCAAGCATCACCGTTACATGCGAGGGTACAAAAACGTGATTAACGAGGCCGTGAGGCTGAACGACAACGGCCAGGAAAGCTGGCTCGCCATCGAGACTTCGGGGCATGCAGCCCTCAAGGAGAATTACTTTCTGGACGACGGAGCCTTCCTGGTAGCCAAGCTGCTGGTAGAGGCTGCACGGCTCAACGCACAGGGCAAGACGCTGGACTCGCTGATAGCACGGCTCCGCATGCCGGCCGAAAGCCGCGAAATACGCTTCAACATCGCGACCGAGGACTTCAAGAACTACGGCCAAAAGGTGCTTGCGCAGCTCACGGCTTCCGTGAACGGACAGGCCGATTACGAACTGACAGAGCCCAACTACGAAGGTGTACGCGTGCGCTGTCTGGCTGCCGACGAGTGCGGATGGTTCCTCCTGCGCCTCTCACTGCACGACCCCGTGATGGTGCTCAATATAGAATCCGACGTCGCCGGCGGCACCCAGCGGATAGAAAACAAACTGCGAACCATGCTTTCCGCTTTCGACAAGCTGCACTCCTGACCCCGTGTAAACTCCCGAACATCTTTAACAACAAACTTTAATCATAACAACAATGAACGCAATCCAAACCAACAACGCTCCTGCTGCTATCGGCCCGTACAGTCAGGCCATCCGTACGGGCAACCTCGTCTTCGTAAGCGGACAGCTTCCCGTTGACCCCGCAACCGGCCAGTTCGCCGCAGGCGACATCAAGGAGCTTACCCGCCAGAGCCTCACCAACATGCAGCACATCCTCCAGGAGGCCGGGGCAAGCATGGCGGATGTAGTGAAAACGACCGTATTCTTGGCCGACATGGCCGATTTCAGCGCTATGAACGAAGTCTACGCCGAGTTCTTCAGCGAGCCGTTTCCTGCCCGTTCGGCCGTTGCCATCAAGACTCTGCCCAAGCAGGCAAGGGTCGAGATAGAGTGCATTGCCGAGGTTAAGTAACCCGAACCGGCTGCATCTACCAACCGAAAAGCCGCCACAATCCTGCAAAAACAGGGTGTAGCGGCTTTTTGTTTATTATCAATTGCCCCGTTGCTTACTTCTCCAGCTTGAGGTCATAGTTCAGTCCGGAGGCGGCTTCCTGCAGCTCCGAGTTGACCATACGCAAGGTAGAATCGTTCAGGACGAGGAAGTTTACAGACGGAGAGTTCTGCCCCATCTGCAACTTATAGTAAGTTTTGCCGTTCTGGTTCACAACTTCGGTCTTGCCGCTGTTGTAGAACACGTCGCTCTCTTTTGTCTCCGATTCGAGATAAGCCTGCCGCATGCTGAAGCCCTTAGTAGAGTCGTTGGCCACTGCCAGCCTGTACTTGATGCCAAAACAATCGGCAGCAGGGGTAACGCCAACATACACCGAAGAGTCTGCAATGGCCGAGTCGGCTGCTACAGAATCCTCGTCACTCACATTGCCTGCCGTCTTTCCATTGTTGCAAGCAGCCAGGCAGGCACACGCTGCAACCAACATCATCATTTTTTTCATACTTACTGTTTTTATTATATTGAATAACTTTTGAAATAACTCCTGCTGAGAAAGATTATTGTATATAACCTGCAAGAAAATATCATGTACGCAGCAAGGGGGACAGAAACGGCCTGCTGCAGCGCCTTCACGACTTGCCGAGCAGCAGTTTCGTGTTTACCGGATTGGCATAAATAGCCAGAAAGATGTCTTTCAGCACATCCGGTTCCGTGATGTCGTAATCGTTCAGCCGCTCCATGTAGTGCAGAAACAGCCGCAGCTGCTCGTCGGTGTAATGCTTGCGGTAGGTTCTCTGCCCGTATCGCAGGTCGTGGGCAATGTAGTTGTTGGGGTAAAGCACGTAGTCGGCAATGATGCGCCGGTCTATCAACTCGGCCACTTTCTTGTGGTACTCGTTATTGGTGCAGTCGTTGTAGCGGCGCAGTTCGGCCTCGGTTATCTCGGGGCAGAGCGTTATATTCACCCTCCCCTTCTGCTGCACCACGCCGGTAAGGATGCTGTTCAGGTCCTCGCCCGGCTTCTTGATGTACTTCTGGTAGCGGCTCTCGTACAGTTCGATGGCCTTCAGGATGTCGCAGCTCTCTCGTTCATAGCTGATGCTTACCGGCACAATGTGCAGTTCGGCCAGCGCCTCTATCTTGTCTTCGGGCTTGCTCATGCAGAACATCTTGATTATTCCCTGGTCAGTACGGTCGTTGCCGTCCTTGGTCCGGCCGTTGCGCTGGGCTATCCACACGCTCTCCTGCTTCTCAGTCAGCGTGCTGCGTATGTAATCGCTCAGGTGGCGCGACGACATGTAGAAGTCGCGCATGCGGCCGCCGCGCTCCACGCGGAACATCTTGTTCGCCTTTCCTATATCCGTTACGAGGCCGGGGCTCATCAGGTTGGCCCCGAAGGTTATTTCGCTCGTCTCCCGTCCATGCTTGACCAGAAGGTACTGCAGCAGCGAGGCATCGAGCATGATGTCGCGGTGATTGGACACGAAGAGATACTGCACGCCGGGCTGCAGCTGCCCGAACCCGCTGTAGGTAAGCGTCGATATGCTGCGTTCTATTACCTGCCGGTTCACGGCTATCATCACAACATGCTGAAAATCTCTTACGGTTCTGAACGAGAGCATCATCTGTCTGACCTCCTCCAGACTGCGGTCGGGGAATATCCACGAGGCCAGCAGAGGGAAGGCATCACTCTCTACGATGCGCTGCAGGGCTGCAGGCAGCTCCGAGTCGTTGTAAGGGCGGATGTCGTCGAAGCTCTCTGTCATCTCTTTCTCTGGTCTATGAATTTAACGGGCTTGCGGCTCTTGGCCGGAAAGTTTACGCGCTGAACCTCGTCGGTGGGCCTTACTTCTATCTTGGGTGCCACGCGCAGATGTGCGCGGAAGCGGTCCTTCAGGTCTTTAACCGCGTCGTAGGCCGGCTCGTACTTCAGCCCCACCTTCACCACAACGTCGTCCGTGCCGCTCTCACTGTCCTGTACGTACACCACGTAGTTCTGCACATAGTCCGTATTATCAAGCACATCGTTGATTGCCGGAGGGTAAAGAGTGGTGCCCTTGAGCTTTATCATGTTGTTCTTACGCCCCACGATAGGCGTCAGGCGGAACGAGTTGCGGCCGCATTGGCACGGCTCCGAGATGCGTGCACACATGTCGCCGGTGCGGAAACGCAGCAATGGCATGCCCTCAACGCCCAGCGTTGTAACCACCACCTCGCCCACTTCGCCGTCGGGCACAGGGCGGCCGTCCTCGCCAATAATCTCTACGATGATGAGCTCCGGGTGGCAGTGGCCGCCCTGCCCGTACTCGCACTCGGAGAAGGTGGCGCCCATCTCGGTGCTGGAATAGGTGGCAAAGAGCTGCACATCCCACTTTTCTTTAATCTGGCGGCCCAGCAGATTGAGCGTAAAGTCTTGGTTGCGCAGACCCTCGCCTATGCCGATGATGCGCTTCACGCTGGAGTGCGTGTAGTCTATGCCGTGCTCCTCGGCGTACTGGATGAGCCGCGGAATGAACGAGGGTACGCACATGATGCTGTCCGGCTGCATGCGGCGGATGGTGTCCCACTGCAGTTCAGGAATGCCGTTGCCCACGCGGATGATGCTCGCTCCCAGCCGGCGGATGCCCAGAAAATAGGCCAGGCCGGCCATGAAGCGCTTGTCGATGGTGGTCATGAGCTGCAGAATGTTGCCCGGCCCCAGCCCGGCGCAGGCAAAGCTCTTGGCCTCGTTGAAGGCCAAACGGTCCAGGTCGCGGTCGGTACAGCCAAAGGTTACGGGCTCGCCGAGCGTGCCCGAGGTGGTGATGTAGTCCACTATCTTGGCCTTGGGGCAGCATCTGAAGTCCTCGTTGTGCAGCTGCAAATCCTTCTTCTCCGTAAAGGGAATGCGCTGTAAATCGTCTATATGCCGTATCCTGGCCACGTCTATGTGGTGCGTACTGAACAAACGCCGGTAATAAGGCGAACAGGCGTGCAGGTAGTCCAGCGCCTCATGGAGCCTGGTTTCCTGATACGCCCGGATGGTTTCTGCCGATTCAAATTCTATATCTTTGTTCATGATTGCAAAATAGCTGTCGCCGTGAGATTCTGACGACTTTGAGTTGCAAATATAGTAAATAATACCGAAGAAGTGGAATTTTTGGTATGAAATTGTTCGTAACAGCTGCTCTGCCGGCTGCAACTGCCTATTACAGGTGCCGGATGCCCTGCACGGGACAGCAACAGACCAGCCTGGCGGGTGTTATCTGCCGACTGGCGGAACTTTCGACACTTGTCGCACGATTGTGTGACAGGTGTCGAATTCATGTGCGACAAGTGTCGAAAGTTCCTGAACGATAGCTCCGGCACCTAAAAAAGCCGCTCGCAGCGACCCATTGCAGGGCGTGCGGGCGGCTGACAACATAAAGGTAAGGAGGCGGTTCAGAAGAGTTGCCGAACCCAGTCCACGAAAGTCTGCTTCCAGCCGATGGCCTCGGCCGATGTTTTTGATGCCGAGGCGCCGAACCCGTGGCCGCCCGTGGCGTACTGGCGGTACAGGTGCGGCTTGCCGTTTGCAGTCAGGGCACTGTCCATGAGTTCGGCATTGTGCTTGTTGACAACGGGGTCGTCGGCGCAATTAATCATGAACACGGGGCAGTGAATGCGGTCGGCATGGCGCTCCATCGAAAGCGAATCGCACACTGCCCGGTTGCGCCAGCGGCGCTCGCCCAACAGTCCGCGGCGCGAACGGCGGTGTACGCACGGGTTACTCATGGTTACCACGGGGTAGATAGGGGCTATAAAATCGGGCGACAGCTCGCCGGCCGACCACTCGGCACCATTGAGCACCAGATGTCCTCCTGCCGAGAAGCCCATCGCCCCCACATGCCTGTAACCCTTGCTGCGGGCCAGCTGCACCGCCTTCTCCAGCGCCCGCAGCTGGTCGGGGTGCTGATGGCCACGGTAGAACCAGCGCGTGTGCCAGGCGTAGGCAGCCCATCCGGCTACCGGGTACTCCAGTACATAGGCCGCAAAGCCCTGCTGCGTGAGCCACAGGGCTACCTCGGAGCCTTCCGTCTTCTTGCTCAGCCAGCAGTAACTGCCGCCCGGACACACCACTATAGCTATGGTGGCAGGGCGCGGGGGCAGGTATTCGGTTATCTTCTGCGCCCACCCCGGCAGGCTGCCAAGGCACAAGAGCAGGGCTATGAGGAGGTTACTTTTCATCGTCCAGGGCGTTTATCTTGTCCGTAATCCGGTTCAGTCCCACGATAGCCTCGGCCGTGTTGATGGCCGTAAGGGGCACACCGCAGAAGCCGTGCAGGTTCACGTTCTGGCCCGTCATGTACAGGTTGCGCACCTTGGTGTAGACGGGCACCTGACTCTGGGCCACGTTCAGGCAGTCTTTATGCAGTCCGTAGAGGGCGCCCTCGGGCTCGTTGTAATAGTCGCGTATGGTGAGCGGCGACGATGCAAACACGAGGTCGTACTTCTGGCGGAAGCCCGGGAAGAGGCGTTCCATCTTCTCCAGCACCTGCTCCGTGCGCTGCCGCTTCCACTCCTCGTAGGCCCGGCCGCGGTTGCCGGTAAGGGTGCCGGCCCACGGAGCGCAGGCCGAATAGGGCATGATGGAGTTGATAATCATCTTGGTGGCCCACGGACCCTGCTCTGCCTCGCACGGCGTCATGTACATAAAGCCACGTGGAAACTCGCCGGCATTGTACTCGTTGTAGTGCCAAACCATGCCGTAGTCGCTCTGGTAGTAGCAGGTGTGGTTGATGTAGGGGAACGACTGGGGCTTGAAAACAACGTAAACGCAGAACGAACTGTAGCTGTTGGGCGCGCTGGCTATGCGGGTGCGGAAGGCCCGGGAGAAGGCCTTGGCGTCCGTAAGCTGCAAAAGGGCGGCCGGATGGATGGCGGCAACGTACTTATCGGCCGTGTATCGACAGCCGCTACGGGTGCTGACGGCCGTCAGCTCGCGGTCGGTTATGTCGATACCCGTCACGGGGTCGCCTCCTGCCACGCACCCCCCATGAGCCTCAATCACGCCCCGCAGCGCCTCGGCCATCTGCTGGCTGTTGCCTGCAAAGCGGCTGGGGCCGCAGATGTACAGCACATTGATGAGCGCGTGGATATAGGCCGGCGTGTGTCCTGCATAGCCCCCGTACATGGGGTTCATGTAAGCAAGCACGTCGCGCAGCTTCTCGTTGCCAATAAAATGGGCAATGAGACGGTCTGCGGGCCACATGAATTGCTCGCCGTGGGTATAGATGTGGGAGTTTGAAGTTCGCAGGTAGAAGAAATCAATCTCGTTGACAATGGCAAAGAGTGCTTCTACATAGTCTCTGATATGGGTGGCCTCATCCGGAAACTCGTGCTGGAAATAGGCTATGAAGTTCTCCTTTCCCTCGGGCACCCGGTAGGTCTTGCCGTCGGAAAGGTAGGTAATCTCGTCCATGCAGTCATGGTCTACGTCGCGTATATCCATCTTATCCATGATGCCGAGATACCGGCACAGCTTGTAGATGGAGCCGCCCGGACGGATGCCTCCAAGCAGGTGCATGCCCGACTCGAAGCCTACGCCCCTGCGGTAGAAGGTCTGCAGGCCTCCGCCTATCTGTTTGTTCTTCTCCAGAACCGTTACCCGGCAGCCCTCCTTGGCCAGCAGGGCGCCGGTGAAGAGGCCTCCGAGGCCTCCTCCTATCACTACGATGCTATCCATTCACTATCTGTTCAAAAATCTTCTCGCTTGTAAGCAGTTCGCCGCAAGTTACCATGCTGCCCACCAGCACGCCCAGAATGCCGTGCGAATTGATGTTCTGCCCCGTGAGCAGAAGGTTGGGTATCTTGGTTCGGTGGTGCACCCGGGCGGCGGGACCCAGCTGTATGTTCTTGGCTATACCGTACATGGAGCCGCCCTCGGTGCCCGTGTAGTCGAGGTAAGTGAGCGGCGTACTGGTGTAAAAATCGGCCACATGAGTCCGCAGACCGGGAAAGTCCTGCTCCACGGCACGCAGCAGCAGCTCGGCATGCCGGCACTTGAAGGCCTCGTAATCGGCCCCGCGGTGCCCCGTGCGGGTGCCCTTCCACCGGACCACATCGGCCATCTGCATGTACGAGAGGATAACACCGCTGCGGGCGAAGCGCTGCTCCGGCTCGTCGCAAAAGTGCATGTAGAGGTAGCCTTTGGGCCATTCGGCCGCGGTGTAGCATTCACAATCCCACGGCGTAGCTTGCCTGTAGCCGTAGAAGTTGTAGTTCATGTAGGGCACCTCGTTATCCTTGAAGTGCAGATAAAGGGAGAATCCGCCCACCGTATTGGGCAAATGGGCAATACGGTTGCGGTAAGCAGGACGTAGCAAGGGCGACGACACCAGCTCTAAAGTTCGTGCGGGATGGGCGTCGGAGATAACAATATCGGCCATGAAGGTGCTTCCGTCGGCACACGTAACGCCCGTGGCACGGCTCTGGTCGCACGCAATGGCAGTAACCTTCTTGTTGGTATAGACCTTTGCTCCGTACTTGAAGAGCGTACGAAGCAGCGACTTGGCTATGTTGTCGCTCCCCCCTACCACCCTGTAGGCACTCTGGTTGTAGAAGTCCATGACAAAGGCATAGGTGGAGAAAGGCGTCTTGTCCTTCTCTGCCGCATATAAGGGCAGGTTCCCGACGACCACTTTGCGCAGCTCGGGGTTGGTTATCACCCGGTCTACCACTTGGTTAATGCTGAGCAGCTGGTACTGGGTATTGATGGCGGCATCGGTCTCCGTGTGGCGCAGAGAGTGCAGCGAAGAGGCTCCGGCAACGCCTTCGATGATGTCGCACAGGCGGTTCAGGTTCGTTACCTGGTCGGGAAAAGACTCTGCCAGGCGCTCTATGAACCTCTTGCGGCCTATGGCAAAGGGGTATCGGCGGCCGTTGAGAGAAATCTGCTCGTAGCCTTCGGCATCCAGAGCCGAGAGCTGCACGTCCACTTCCAGATAGCGGAGCAGCCGGTGGAGGGTTTGTCCTTCGGCCGCGGAACCTATGAAGTGCATGCCTGTTTCAAACTTCACGCCGTTACGTTTGAAGCATTGCAGGCAGCCGCCAACCTGCACTCCCTGCTCCAACACGGTCACCTCGTAGCCGTTCTTGGCCAGAATGACGCCGCAGGACAGACCGCCCAATCCGCTTCCTATGATGACAACTCGCTGCTTCATCTGAATTCTCCCTTGTACATTCGGCCGTATCTGCGGTACGGAGCCCAGTATTCTTCGGTCTCCAACTTCGCACACAAGGCCGCATAATGCTCCTGGTAGTATTTGCGCATGTGGCGACTCATGAGCCTGTCGCTCTCGTTTGCATCCATGCCTTCTGCCTTTCCGGCCGGCCGGCGCTGCCCTATCTCGACGTGGATGGCACCCTCGCGCAGCATAAAGTCGCGCTTGGGGAGCACGTGACCCGCCCCATGAAGGAACACGGGCACGATGTCTGCGCCCAGTTCACGTGCCAAATAGAATGCTCCCTTGTGGAAACGCAGGATGCTGCAGTCCTCACTTCGCGTGCCTTCTGGGAACACACAGATGCTGTAACCGCGACCGTAGAGGTCGCGCAGTCGGGGCATATTGCGCTCTATCCCGTCACTTACAGGATAGAATTCTGCCCGGTGTATGACCGCTCCATAGAACGGATTGCGCCACACCCAATCGTTGGTAACGAAGACGAGTTTGGGCGTCAGCTGCAGCAAACACAGCAAATCGAGATGGCTCTGGTGGTTACAGATAATCACGGAGGGCTTCTCGAAGGTCTCTCCCACGCTGTTATCTTCGGAATACTTCACGCCCGGAACGCGGCGAACGATGACCTGCGCCATCCGTTGAATGATGCGGTGATACTTCAGCTTGCGCGCTTCGGTTATCTTGCCGATACGGAAGTAGAGCCACGTATAGGGCAACATGAAGCCGTACATCATGCCTAAAAAGAAGAACAGGGAGAAGAGCGAATAGGCCAAACGCTTCAAGGTAATGGGAACGGGGCGCCGTTGGCCGTCCTTGGTGGTGAGCCACCGGAACACCAACGGTGGCAGGTAATTGGCCATCAGCACAACCGTTACCATGCCGATAATGGTTACCACGGCCAGCGAACGCAACGCCGGATGGCGCGCGAAGATAAGACTGCCGATGCCGATGAACATCAGCACGGCCGAGAACAGCACCGAGTTGCGGTACGCCTGCAGCCGTCTGCGCCCCGTGGCGTACTCGTACATGAGCCCTTCGGTTATGAAGATGGTGTAGTCATCGCCCTGACCAAAGATGAAGGTAGCCAGGATGATGTTCACAATATTGAACTGTACACCCAGCAACTGCATCAGTCCAAGTATCCAGACCCATGACACCGCGAGCGGCAGAAACGACAGTAGGGAGAGCTCAATGCTGCCGAACGACAGCCAGAGAAAGAAGAAGACAACCAGTCCGCACACCCAACCAATGTAGTTGAAGGAGTTGTTCAGCACCTCTACCAGCCTGTTGCTGATGTCCCGACTGCTGAAAGCCAGCGGCACGGAGCGCTTTACCGCCGCCTCATCGGATGTGGTAACGTAGTTCACAATCTTGTATCCGGCCTCGTCCTTGAGGATGAAATTGGATGCTGCATTGGCCGTCAGCGGGCTGAAGTAGGATGCAGCGCGAACCTCGAACCGCTGCGTCAGGAGTTCCGAAAACGCGCCGAAAGCCTCTGCGGAGAAGCCTAACGCCCTGCTCTCCCTGCTCACCGCCGCGAGCAGAGACTGCGCATAACGGGCTTTGAACTGCCTCCAGCGGGCCAGCCGGGCCTCTTGTTTAGGCTCCGAGGGCAAGAAGCTGCCCACGCCACTGATGCGCTCAACCTGCGGCAAGGCCATGAGCTGGTCGGTTGCACGGTCGTTCTCGCGCAGCGCCTCCTCCAAGGTTGCACCCCGGGCAACCACATACACCGGCCTGTCGGGCAGCGAGGAAGAGAGCAGCTCCATGTCAGCCTGCTGCTCGGGAGTCATGTAATTGATGTGCGAAAGGTCGGAGTCGAACGATGTACGGAGTGAGAAATAGCCCAAGACGGCCGTCAGCAAGAGCACAACCGGCAACAGATACGGCACGCGGGGCAGGCGAACACGGCTGCTGCCTATGGCTCGCGGGCTGACTGCCGACGCCTTGGCATAAAGCGGAAGGAATACAAGAACAAACAAGATGGTGCCAATGAGCATGAGCGACCCGAACAAACCGAGGTCGCGCATGGCTCGGGCATCGAGCCAGACCAGGCACAGGAAGGCCGCCACGGTGGTGATGTTGCCTATCAGCAGCGGCGGAACCATCTCGCGTAAGGCCTCCCTCCGGCCGGGCACTTCGCGCAGATGGTCCAGGAAATGCAGCGGATAATTGACCGCAATGCCGATGATTACCGACCCTATTCCCAGCACAATGATGGACACGGAGCCGCCTGCAAGCGACATGCCCGCCAGCGCGAACAGCCAGCCGAAGGCGATGGAAGCCCCTATCCACAGTATATCAGAGAGCCTGCGGTAATGCCACACGAGCAAGAAAAGGATGAGTACAACGGCCAGGGAGACCGAAACAAGCGAGTCGGTCTTTATCTGCTGCGCGTTGGTAACAGCCACCAGCGGGGCTCCGATGGCCGAGATGCGCACGTTGGGATAGTGCTGTGCCGTAGCTGCCATAGCCCCGTTAAGCTGCCGGGCCAGCAGAGCATTCTGCTTGGTCTCGCTCGGTCCGTAGGGCGAATGGAACGTCAGGAGGCTGTGCTTGCCGTCTTTGGTAAACACGTAGCCGTCTGCCAGCTGGAAGTCATCACTCGGTCCGAGCCCTTTCAGGCGCTGCATGACGGGGCCGAAGAGGCCGAGCGGGTCGTAGCGCAGCGTCTGCATCAGGGCTCCACCCATAGGCATGAGCACCAGTTGGCGGTTCTTCAGCATCTGTTCATGTACGAAGTCGGGTTGCGCGAGCAGCGAGTCCATGCGCTCATAGTCGGCCGGAGAGAGGAAGTAAGGCATGTTGCGGTACACGAAATCCATCATCCGTTCCGCCTTGCCGGCATCAACCGTAACCTGCAAATCCTTGATGCTGCGTATCTGTTCCAGCCTCCGGCCCATGTAGTCCATGGCCATTTCGAGCGTGTCGTCGGGCACTTGGCGCAGCGAGTCCTTTGCTCCGAACAGCACGGCTATGCGGTCCTGCGAGGTTATTTGCCGGTAAATGGCCTCGTACTGCTCGTTCTGTTCGTTGCCGGGCAGAAACTTCGAGATGTCTTCCTCGTAGCGGATGCGCGCCGTAAGCAGCACAACCACCGCGAGAAACAGCAGCAACACCGCAGCCGACAGCCGCCTGTGGGCGCTCGCAAAGTCGTATATACGTAGAAAGAACTGCGTCATTGCCTCAATTTACGAATTATCCGGGCCGGCAGGTAATAGAAAACGGCGCCCGTGGTGAGCACGATGTTGAGCAGTGTAATACGCAGGAAGTCGTACACAGGGCGAAAACTGCTCACCCTTTCGGCCTTTGGCGGATAGAATACCCGTACGGGAATGCCCACCAGCCTCACGCCTTTCCAGGCCGAATAGACCAGGAACTCCAGCTCCGACTCATAGCGCGAGGTCACTATCCAGCCCGCATCGAGCATGTTGAGCGGGTAGAGCCGGTAGCCGCACTGCGTGTCGGCAAGGCGCAAACCCGTCTGGAAATGGAACCAGAAGTTGGAGAACTTGTTGGCAAAGTTGCTGCCCTGGCGCATGTTCTCCTGCTCCAACTGCCGCATGCCCACAATGAACGCGCCCCTGTTAGCCTTGAAGGCATCGATGAAAAGGGGAATGTCTTCGGGGTAATGCTGCCCGTCGGCGTCTATTGTCAGGGCGTATTCGTAACCCAGGAGGATAGCTTTCTTGAAGCCTTCCTTCAGTGCATCGCCCTTTCCCCGGTTGCGTTCGTACTCCACAGTCACCAGTCCGTCGATGCCGGCGGCCGCTATCAGCTCGTGCGTACGGTCGGTGCTGCCGTCGTTAACCACGATGATGTGGTTGGTGAACCCATGGATACGGCGCAGCACACCGATGATTGTTCCGCCGTTGTTGTACGTAGGAACAACCACGCAGATGCGTTCACGGTCTATTACTTCGCGTACTTTGTCCATCATTTGCCGAATATGAGTGAGAACTTGGTATATATCCGCTCGCCCCACACAATGCTTCCCTTGCACTGCACGGAGTCATCGGCTGCCGTTACCTGGTCGAACACCACCTCTATCTGCCCGTCGTCAACGGGCGATATGGGCGCAATGAACTTCAGGTTCCTGATTTCGCGCAGCTCCAGTTGTGTGTTCAGGCGCAGCTCCAGCAGCTCGCCCAGCATCTTGACTATGCACACGCCGGGCGTTATGGGCTTGCCCGGAAAGTGCGCCCGGTAAATAACATGGTCGGCCATCAGCGAGAGTTGGCAGCTGTAGGCGCCGCTCCTGTCTATACGGAACATGGTACCAAGGAGCTTCATCGGCGGTAGCTGACTTTCTGGTTGGACAAAGTAATGACGATGTCGTCGCCATTGGGCTGCACCATTTCTACCTTTTGCACCATCTGCTTGCTCTTGCTGAAGTACAAGCGCACGGTCTTGAAGAGCCGTTTCATGTCGCCCCCGCGCGGATGGAGGTAAGCTATCCACCAGCCTCCGCGGGTGTACATGTGCACGGTAAAGTCGCGGTTGCCGGACAGGCTGCGGCCCGAGACGCTGTTCATCATCAGCTGCGTGATGTTACGGTACAGCTTGTTGCTGCCCGTATCGATGGTGGTTGTGCGGCTGCCCGACGTTGTTGTAACCTTTCCTTTATCTATCATGAAGGTGTAACTGTACGGAGCAGTGTACTGCCAGGTGAGCTTTCCCTCCGAGGAGTACGACATGCGGCCCTCTGAAACGGCCTTGCTGTCCATGAAAGACAGGTTGCTCACCTGCCTGAAATCGCAGCTCATGGCGCGAATACGGGCCGAGGTACGGTTGATGAGGGCTATCATCTGCTGTTCCTGACGGGGCGTGGCGCGCACCGCCTTCTGCGCCAGCAACGGTGCCTGACCGGTGAGGCAGCACAGCAACAGCAGCACCATCAGGGCCCTGCGCCAGGCCATCACGGTGGCCATCGCTGTCGGTCTCCGTAACACGTTGATACAGAGGGCGCTGCAAAAGGTATCTTTCAAGCCGCCCGAACGATACCTCCAAGGCCCTTGAACGGCACCTTCAACGGCCTTGAAGCATAGCTTTAAGAAAGCTGATGGATAAATAGGGTGTTTTATGTTCATTCTTTCTGTCTTTTTATTTGGCCACCAGCACGCAGCCCAGGATAATGAGCAGCACGCCGGCCCAGCGGGTCAAGGGCACTGTTTCGTGGAAGAAGACGATAGCTGCAAACATACCGAGCACGTAACTGAGTGATATCATGGGGTAAGCCATGGAGAACGGGAAGCTCTTGATGATGTACATCCACAGCAGAGTGGCCGCAGCATAGCACAGTCCGCAGCCCAACCACCACCAGTTAGTTAGCTGGCCGGCCACGAAACGCAGGCTCCACGAGAAGGTGCCCATACGGGCCAGGGCGAATTTAAGGAACACCTGGCCGCCACAAAGCAGGATGCTCTGCACGATGGAAATCAGTATCAGTTTCATAACTTCTTGTATGTTACGCGGGCACTGTCGCCCTTGCCCTTGGTGTGAGTAATGCGCACGCCGGCCAGCTCGTAGAGCGGATGGGCGCCCGGAGCGGCAGACAGCATGACGGAGAGCGACCTGTCGGCAGCTACCCAGCCGTTAACGCCCAGGCGGGTGAGGTGCTGCTGCAGCTCGGGTGTAAGCTCATCGTTGGCACAAACCAGTGCCGTTTGGACCCTGCCCGACCGGAGTTGCATGTAAGCATCCATGAGGGCGCACTCAAAAGAGACGGCTCCGTGGCTGTAGGTGCTGTTGTAACCCTGCGTGTGGGTATAGATTCCAATCATTGAAGCTACCGAGTTGTGGGTGCAGAGCATGAAGTGAGTGGGCATGCTCACCTGCTCGCCCTCCGTTGCCAGGCCGCGGAGCATGTGCTCGGAGTCGTCCCAACTGCCCAGGGCGGTGCCGTTGATGATGGCGTCTGGGTGGCTCACGCCGCTCTCGTGCATGCACTTGAGTGCCGTGGCCAGGGCCCTCTTCAGCAGTTTACCATACCTGCGGGTCTTCATGGGGTCGAGGTACAGGCGGTAATCCTCGGCCGGCACGTCTCTTGCTACGGCCAAAACGTAAACCTTGTTCATCTTGCTATACCTATTATTATACATGAGTCGTTGCCGCCGAAGCCAAAGCTGTTGCACATGACATGGTGCAACGGCGCCGGCAGAGTTGTGCCCATGAAGGGTGTAAGGCAGCGGTCGTCGGCCTGGCTCCAGCCCACGTTGCGCGGAATAAACTGCCGTTGCAGGGCCTGAACGCAGAAAACGGCCTCCATGCTGCCGCCGGCACTCGTGGCATGACCTGTGTAGCCTTTGGTCGAAGAGACCGGAGGAACGTGGCTGCCGAAGAGTCTGCGGATGGCTGCACTCTCGCTTTCGTCGTTGTTGGGCGTACCTGTACCGTGGGCGTTTATATAGTTGATGTCGGCCGGATGCAGCCGCGCGTCGGCCAGCGCCTTAGCCATAGCGAGGCCGGCACCCTCGCCCGTGGGCGAAGAAGCTGTCGGGTGGAAGGCGTCGCAGGCGTTACCCGTACCCTCGAGTACGGCCAGCGGCGTGGCGTGGCGCCTGCTAACGGACTCCTCGCTCTCCAGAACAAGGAAGCCGGCACCCTCGCCCAGGTTCAGTCCTTGGCGTGAGCAATCGAACGGGCGGCACCGATGTTGGTCTAAAATCATGAGCGACTTAAACCCGTTAAGGTGGAAGAGGCTCAGGCTCTCGGCCCCTCCGGCCACCACGATGTCGTGCTCACCGGCCTCTATGAGTCGCGAGCCGAAGATAATGGCGTTAAGAGCAGAGCTGCAAGCCGTGGAGACGGTGGCGGTAAAATCAAAACAGCTGAAGTGGTCGGCAATGTCGTTGGTGCAGCTGCCGCAGTCGTGATGGCGCAGCAGGTGGCTCGTCAGCCTGTCTGGATAGGCCAGTTCGGTGCGGTCCATGCCGCCTACGGTGGTGCCGGAGACCAGTGCCGCGGGCGTATTCTGCAAGCGGGCGCAGTCCATAGCCTCGCGTACAGCCAGCATGCCCATGAGCGCGGTGCGCGAAGGCTGTGCCGTCGGGTCGAGCCCCAGGAGGCCGCACATCTCGCCGTTGCTCATCTTCACTTCGCCTACGGGATATTCGCGGTGACCGGTGGGCAGGTACCTGACCTCGCCGATGCCCGTCGTTGCCTGCTGCAGAGCATGCAGATTCTCTTCCGCATTGGTGCCGATGGCGGACACAACGCCTATGCCTGTTATGAAAATACGCTTCTCCAAAGCCTACTTCTTGCGGTTACGGGCCACGTAATCGGCCATCACATTGATGCTGCGGAATATCTCCTTGCCGGCCTTGGGGTCGCTAATCTTGATGCCGTAGCTCTTTTCGAGCAGGACAATAAGCTCCAAGGCGTCGATGGAATCGAGGCCGAAACCTTCGTCGCCGAACAGGGGCGCGTCGTTATCTATGTCGCTTGGCTTCACCTCTTCGAGGTTCAGAGCCTCAATAATTTTGCTTTTCAGTTCTTCCTGTAAATCCATATTTCAGTCTTGTTATTTGTTAGCAATGTAAATATCGGCCTCAAAGTGGGCGCTGTCGGCATATTCCAGCCAGCCGCCCAGCACGCTTGTGGTTATGTCGCCGGCCAGGGCCTGTGCCGTTACCTGCCGCATGACGGCCTCGTCCTTGGCCGGGAGAACGTAGAAACTGGTCTCTCCGCAGTAGCGGTTACGTATGGCTATCTCGCCCGTTACGATGTTGGGCAGCGTGTAGACGAAGATGGCGGGGCTGGGAAAATACGCCTCCGGCGAGGCTATTGTTTGCTGGTAGGCTCGGTCGTTGTCAAGAGAACCGGCGCTGTTGAAGAATATCACCGCCCTGTCCTCACGCATCAGGGCCTCGGGAACGCGGCCTTTTTCGTCGAAAGTGCGCTCCTCCTCTTGCTGCAACAGCAGCTCAGAGGCCACGAAACCCAGCCGGCAGAGGTTGTCCATCTTGAAGAATTTGGGGTAGTTACCTATCCGTTGGCGGTACACCTCTTTTAATATATGGGGGCCTTGGGTGTGCAACGGCACCCGTGCTCCGTCAACGCTGATGGCTTGGGGAGTAATGTGTACGGTGTGGGTAGTGGTCATTCGGCTCCTCCTTTCTTATAATACATGGCGGCATTGCAGCCTCCGAAGCCCGACAGCAGCTTGACGAAAGCACGCTTGGAGGTGCTGCGGTTAACGTTGGAAATGTTGACGGGGCAGGAAACTCCCGGCTCATGGTAGCCGCGGGTGGCAAGAACGGTGTGGTCGCTCACGGCACGCATGGACAGAATTGCTTCCAAGATGCCGGCCGCACCCATCGTATGACCGTAGTAACCTTTAAGGGTATTGAGGGGTACTGCAGACAAGCCGGCCCGCTTGATGGCTACGGCTTCCATCTCGTCGTTATAGAGTGTGGAGGTTCCATGCACGTTGATGAGGGCCAACTCTTCTTTTTCTACGTTCTGCAATACAGCTCGCAAGGCCCTGTAACTGCCCTCGCCGGTGCGCGAGGGACCCGAGATGTGGTTGGCATCGTTACGGATGGCGCCCGCAACGGCATACCAGCTATTGGCCTCATCGGCCGTTTCCACCTTTCTGTAAATCATCGTGGCGGCGGCTTCTCCTAAATTCAGGCCGCACCGCTGGGCGTCGAAAGGACGGCAGGCGTTGGGCGACAAGGCCTTAAAGGACTGGAAACCGGAGACTATGAATTGAGACTGCACGTCGGCACCAGCCACTATCACGTAATCGTAAAGGCCGCTTTCCAGGCTCCGCCGGGCAGCTATCTGGGCGCAGAGACCCGAGATGCAGGCGTTGCTCACCACAATCGGCAGGTTAGGATTGCCGAAGTGGCGGGTTATCACCGTAGCAGCATTGCCCAGTAACACCGCCTCAGTGGCTGTTCTGCCGGCAGGGCAGGCGGTCCGGGGGTCAAGGAGTTCTACGTTGCCTTTGGTGGTGCTGATGATGAAAAGCACCCTGGCAGACGACGGGTTGACAGCTGTTTGCTGCAAACTCTCCGTTATCGAGTGGATGAGCGCACGCTCAAAGCGCGTGAACTCACCCTCGCCGGGGAGGGCAGCCCATTGCTCTTCCGTGAACAGAGATGCCGTGAAGGGTTCGGGAATGCCCCACTTGCCCTCGTAACGGCGCAGCTCCGACCGGCCTGCCTTTACCGCCCGGTAGTTTTCCTCGGTTGTCATACCGAGGGGAGAGGTGATGTTATCGGCTATCTTCTCTATCATTCCGTTACTCCCCATTTGCTTTTCCACGCTTCGTAAAAAGGCGGATTATCCCATAGCAGCTGGTAGTCGTGGTCCAGGAACACCTGCACGCTCCGCCCCGTAGCTATCAAGGCATCGTCGGCCTGGTCGTGAATTTCGTAATTGAACACTATCTTTGCAGCCTCCGTAGGTTCGTAGGCAATGTCAATGCGGGGCAGCATGCCATAGCGCAAAGGCTTCTTGTAGTGGAACGACAAGTCAACAAGAGGCGCGTAGCAGCCATTGTCGAAGATGGTCTGATAGCCCAACCCGTACCGCTTTCCGAATGCTTCACGGGCATCCTCGAAGTACAGCGAGTAGGCTCCATGCCACACGAAGTTCATCGAATCGACCTCGCTGAACCTGATATCAAATGCTTTGCTGACTTTCAATTCCTTCATTCTTCTACCTCATCTGCTAAGGCTATCTTCATTTCTGCTGTGGAGATGACCCTGTCTCCCACCCTGACCGTTGCGCTGACCAGGGTTAAATCCATTATCTGTTCTATGACATCAATCGTTGTATCGAGCACATCGCCAACCTTGGGCGTGTCGAAAACCTTCATTCCTTTTATCGCTCCGATGAACCCAATCTGTATGGCACGCTTGAGTACGTACTTGTTTACGTAGCCCAACCGGGCCGCACAAGTCTGCGCCATGTTCTCGGCAAGGGCGCTGGCATCCAGCCGGCCGTCGGTAACAAATATGTTGTCGGCGCGGATTTCGAACCGGGTTGAAGTGCTGCCCGCATCGAAGTGGGTCAGCACATCTACCATCACGAACGGTTCCTGCTGCGGCAACAGCTCGTGGATGTCTATTTCTTCTAACCTTCTAACTCCAGAATTCATAATAGTTAAACCACTGGGTAGGATATTGATGCACGACAGTCTCCAGATTGGAGGCAAACTGCTGCGCCAGTGCTGCTGCCCGTTCATTGAGCGTTTGGCCCGAAGTGAAGAGCTGGTGGATGTAGACATGATACCTGCGGGTGCCCTCCTTCATCACGTGAATGGCCAGTACGGGCACTTCGCGCTGTGCTGCCATGGCGTAGGGACCTAACGGAAACTTGGCTTTTGCGCCCATGAAATCGCACTCAACATAACGTGGACTGCCCAGAATCCTGTCGGCCGGCACGCTTACTGACTCTCCATCGGCCAGTGCGTTGCTCATGATGAACAGATGGCTCATATCCTCCCTGACGGGTATCATCCTGATGTTGTTCTCCGACAGGATGCGTTGGCGGTTCTTCATCACGGTCTCCGCCTCGCCTCCATACACCAAGGCATTGAACCGCTTGTGGCTTGCAGTGAGGGCATAACCTGCTGCCTCGTAGTTCCCGACGTGAGCACTTAGGATGACGAAGCCACTCTCTCCCCTTGCCAAATGCTGGTATCGGTCGTAGCCATCGACAGTAAATTCGAACTTGCCGCCGGCATACATGCAGAAACGATCTAATATAACTTGGGCAAACTTGCAGTGATTACGGTACACGCCGACGAACGACTGCAGGGGCGAACGGTGCAGGCGGCGCCTGAAGAAATGGTACATGGAGCTGTAACCCTGATGGGCAAACAGCATGTAAAAAGGCACCACGAACACCTCGGCGCCAGTATACATGAGCCGTAACGGCAAATGCCGCATGGCTGCTATCAGGCTCCGGTGCATCCATGTCGTGCCTTCAGTTGTACCTTTCCACTGTCTTTCCGCCATCGGCACTGTGCTATTTGTCGCCTACTTTGCCCTCTATGTAATCGCAGAACTGTGCCAGCGTCTTGACACCGGCCATCTCCTCCGGCTTTATCTTGAAGCCGAACTTCTTTTCAACGATGACAACAATGTCCACGAAGTCGAGCGAGTCGATGCCTAAGTCGTCCTTCAGCAAGGCCTCGGGAACAATTTTTTCCTCGTCGATCTCAAGGTCATCAATCAGGAACTCACGTACTTTCTCTTCAATTTCTTGTCTTGTCATATTCTGATTATTTATTTGTTATCTTCTTGCAAAGCAGGATGCTGTGCCCCTGTCCTAAGTTATCGTATATCTGCCTGACCTCAAGGCCGGCCTTGCTGATAACCCTTTTCAGGTCTTCACTATGATACATCTTGCTGTTTCCGTTAGCTATGGCAGTGAAATACAGGCTTATCTGAGTCAGGCAAAAGGCCGCTGGCTCGTACTTCTGGCGGTCCCACAGCGTCTCCATGATGTACAGCGTCGTGTCTGCATCCATGATTTGGGCAGCCCGACACAGAATACTTTCAATCTCACTCTCGGCAAAGCAGTCCAGAAACTGACTCATCCAGATGGCATCGTAGTGCCTGTCGGTCGGGAAGCTACTCTCCTCTTTCAACATATCTGCTGCATATCCGTCGATGCGGTCGGCACCTTCGTGGCCTTTCACAGCCTCCCGCATCAAGGCCAACTGCTGCGGTAAGTCCATGACAGTTACGCGTACATCGCTGTCGTAGTCTACACATCGCAGCGCCCAACGGCCCGTGTTACCTCCTACATCGAGCAAGGTGCCCGGCCTGTTGGCAAAGACCACCTTCAGTGCATCATCAAAGGAGCTGTCGCTGTAGAAGTGGTCAAAGGCGAACCAGCTCTTCTGCACCGGTTCCGGAAGCTGCGACAAGCCCTCATACACCGTTGACCAAGAGCCGAAATGGCGCAATCCTTCGGGTTTGCCGGCCTTCAGTGCCTCTTCCAGATGAAACATTCCTTCATAATTCACGTCGTGATTGAAGTCCATATTCACCTTCGTTGCCGGGTCATTGAGCAAGAACCAGCCGGTTTTAGAGAGCGAGAACCGTTCGGTCTCTCTGTCTACCAGCACCGTTCCAATGGTCAGCGAAGCCTCAAGGAGGCATTTGGCGGCATAGGTACTGATGCCTGCCCGCTCGGCCACCTCATTGCCGCTAAGCTCTTCATCGCGCAACATCGCGAGTATGCCCCACTTCACCATCAGCCTCGAAACTTCGAATACGATGGGTCCGAAGGCAATGAATTCAGCGGCGCGTTGCGCATGCCGGGCCGATAACGTTTCCCTGGTGTACAGGCGGTCTAATGCTTCAGATAAATACATTTACTGCTTCAGCTTGTTCAATTCATTCCTAAATAAGTTTGCCAGCTTCTTACCGGTATCCTTGAAGCCATCGCCCCAGAGGTTCGACATGGAGCCAAAGGTGCCGCCCTTGCCGTTGAGAGTGAACTTTACGATTTCCTTTTGGGTTGCTGCTTCACGCACGGTGAACTCTACAACCTGATTTCCTTTCTTCTCAACTGATACCGGATGAACGGTCATCACGAACTTGGACTCCACTGTTTCCGACAAGAACAGACCCATGTCCTCCAACTTTTCGTTGGCTCTGCCAAGCAAACTCTCTTTTAGTTGGGGCTTCAGTTCGTTCTCCCATTCATTTTCCGCATCGTATTCAGGCTGTTCCGCCTGTCTGTATTCCAACCAGTCGGCCAGCTGCCTGCCCACAATCTTGGTGTTGTTCCAGTCTTCTACGACCTTTATCTTCGCTTCGCCAGCCAGCGGGGCGAATGAACCTGTGAACTCATCTTTGGCACTTGCCGACGCGGCCAGCACCAACATCAGCATCAATAGTAACTGTTTTCTCATCTTATCATCATCTTATTTAAAGGTTCTGCTGTACTTTCCTCACCACCAGAGCCGAGTTCGTGCCGCCAAAGCCGAAGCTGTTGGAGAGTACGGTCCATAGGTCGCAGGGCGTTGTCCGGGTGGCCAGATTGAGAGGCTCGCTGTATTCATCGGGATTGCAGAGGTTGATGTTGGGTGCCACAAAGTTGTTCTGCATCATCAAAACAGAGTAAACAACCTCGCTGGCACCAGCCATCCAGCACTCATGGCCCGTCATACTCTTGGTTGAAGATATGAGGGCATGGCACCCGTGGAAAAGTCTATCGAGTGCGATGGCCTCGAACATGTCGCCCTGTTGCGTGCTCGTGGCATGGGCATTCACGTAATCAACGTCGTCGGCAGTTACACCTGCCATCTCCATGGCGCGCGTCATGGCCACTACGCTGCCGTCGTCGGAGGGCTGACTGATGCCGCCTCCGTTGGACGAAAAGCCGTAACCGCACACTTCGGCCAGTATCGGAGCACCCCGTCTCACGGCACTTTCGTACTCTTCCAGCATCAACGCGGCCGCGCCTCCGCTCGGAATAAGCCCGTCGCGGTCGCGGTCAAAGGGTCTCGAAGCCTTCTCCGGCTCGTCCATCCGCATGGAGAATGCTCCCAGGGCATCGAAAGTGGCCATGCTGTAGTAGTTCACTTCCTGCGCACCTCCACACAGCACCCGGTCCTGCATACCCTGTTTAATGAGCAAGTAGCCCAATCCAATGGAATGGCTGCCACTGGCGCAGGCCGAACTTACGGAGAAGTTGATGCCGCGCAGATGGAAGATAGCGCTCAGGTTCATGTTCACCGTCGAGTTCATAGACTGGAAGATATAGCCCGAACCCAGCATTTGAGTGTCGTGTTCGGTGGCCATGATGTTGGCCGCCTCTATCACCGGGCGGGCCGAAGAGTCGTTACCGAATATCACGCCAACCTCGTTCTGCTGCAGAAACTCATCGTCGATGCCGGCCTGCCGGAATGCTTCGACCGATGCCATGTAGGCATATTCGCCCTCTTCTGCCATGCCCATACGTTCCCGACGCGACAAGATGCCTTTGAGCACGGGGCGCTCCACGATGCCCGTAAGCGCCGACTGGTATCCGTATTCCAATCTTTCTTTCTCGATGCCGATACCCGATTTGCCCTCGCGCAACGACTCCGTCACGGCCTCCTTATCTGTTCCCAGGCACGACCATATACCCATGCCCGTTATTACTACTCTTCTTTCCATGCAACAGTTTATGTGTACAATCCTCCGTTAACTTGTATTACCTGCCCCGTAATGTAGGCAGCATCGGCGCCGGCGAGGAACTCCACCACCGCAGCCACTTCGTCCGGAGTGCCGAAACGGCCTGCCGGTATGAGTTTCTTCAGCTCGTTCTCGTCCAAATCACGCGTCATGTCCGTGGCTATAAAGCCCGGAGCCACGGCGTTTACCGTAACCTTACGCTTGGCCACTTCCTGCGCCAGAGCCTTCGTGGCACCAATAACGGCGGCCTTGGCAGCCGAATAATTGGTTTGTCCGGGCAACCCTTTGATGCCCGAGAGCGATGCTACGTTGATTATTCTGCCATGCCTATGGGTCAGCATATCTTTCAACAAGCGGCGCGTAACGTAAAAGAAGCCGTTGAGCGAAGTGTCTACCACCTGCTTCCACTCGTCGTTCTGCATGAATACGAGCAGGTTGTCACGGCGTAGGCCGGCATTGTTCACCAGCACCGATACATAGTCGTCCGGGTGTGCCTCCTGCCATTGTGTCAAGGCGGTCTCAATAGCCTCGGGGTTTGAAATATCGAAGCAGAGCAGCTCGGCCCTGCCTCCTTCGGCCTCGATTTCGGCTACCGTCTGCCGTGCAGCTTCCTCGTTGGAGCGATAGTTGATGATTACAGCCCTGCCGCTGCGTGCCAGTCGCAGGGCCACTGCCTTGCCTATGCCCCTTGAGCCGCCTGTGATGAGTGCATATTCCATATTGATGTTGATTTCTGTTTATAGGCAGCACGCCCTCTTTCGCCTACTCGCAGCCTGTGGAGGCGAGGTTCAACGGGTTCTTCTTCAGCCATTCTTCGATGGCTGCCGTTTCGCGGTAGAACGGCGTATCGGCCACTATAACGGGCTGTATCAGCCTCACCGCGTCGTAAACACGGCGCGAGACAGGGCTCACCTTGTCCTTAATGCCGAGGCAGTCTATGGCCTGGGCCAGCGCCATATACTGTATGGCCATTACCTGCCAGCAGTTTTCTATCACGTGGCGGGCGATGAGTGCCGAGTTGGTTCCCATGCTCACAATGTCCTGGTTGTCGTTGTTGTTGGGTATGCTGTGCACGTAGTTGGGCATGGAGAGGGTCTGGCACTCGGCCGTGGTAGACGTAGCAGTGAACTGACAGGCCTGCATGCCGTAGTTCAGTCCTAATTTGCCGAGGTTCAGGAAGGGCGGCAAGATGGCGTTGATGCGGTCGTGCAGGAGGTAGTTGAGCTGCCTTTCGGCCGTCATGGCCACGCGAGTCATGGCAATCTTCACCTTGTCTTCCTCCAGCGAAACATAGTCGCCGTGGAAGTTCCCGCCGTGATAAACGTTCTGCGACGTGGGGTCTACGATGGGATTGTCGCACGCCGAGTTGAGCTCTTCCAGCAGAATGCGCCGTGCGTTGGCCAGCGTCTCGCAGACAGGTCCGAGTATCTGGGGCGTGCAACGCAGCGAGTAATAGGCCTGCACCTTGTGCTCAAAGGTCTTTTCCTCCCTGTGCCCGTTGTCGTACAGTTCGTGTTCACGCTGCTGCAGGCACCGGCTTCCGGTGGCCAGAGCACGCATGCGGCGGGCTATCTCGCACTGTCCGGCGTGGCGTTTGGCACCGTTCAGTTCGGCCGCCATCAGGTCATCAAAGCTGCCGGCTATCTCGTTCATCATCACGCCTGCCAGTGTAGACCAGTCCAAGAGCTGCTCTGCCTCTATCTGGTTTACCATGCCGATGCCCGTCATTACGCTGGTGCCGTTGGTCAGCGAGAGACCTTCGCGTATGTGGATGCTTAGGGGTTGCAGGCCGCACTCGCGCAGTACGTCGGCCGCGGGGCGCCATTGTCCCCGGTAATGTACCTCGCCCTCGCCTATCATTGTTAGCGCCATGTGCGCCAACTGCACCAGGTCGCCGCTGGCACCTACGCTTCCATGCACCGGTATAAGCGGGCAGATGCCGCGGTTTATGAACTCAACAAGCAGCCTGACGCAGTCGGGATGTACGCCGCTACGGCACTGCAGAAGGGTGCCCAGGCGCGCTATCAGGGCCGCCTTTACGCAGCGGTCGGCCAGCGGCCGGCCAGCTCCGGTGGCGTGACTCCTGATGATGTTGTACTGCAAGTCTTCCAGATAACGGTCGTCTACGCGCCATTGAGCCATGGGACCGAAGCCCGTATTGATGCCGTAAATTATCTTCTCGGAACTGAAATCGCGCAAGAAACGGTAACAGCTTTCCACCTCCGCCATCGGCAGATGGTTGATATCTATCTTTTCATCGGCATAGAGAAGCCTCTCAACCTCCGTCCATTTGAATTCAAAGTTCATACTGTCAGCTCGCCGGACGGTGCACGCGGCCTTGCCGGAGGGTTGTTTCCGGCCCGCTCACGTGGTGCTCCATCCGTTGTTATTGGCTTCAAAAGTACGAACATTATTACAGAATACCAAATAAAAAGGCAAAAAATGAGTTACCGAAAGTGAAACCATTGCCGTTCGTCTGTATTTTCCTCACACGGCTCTATACACCATCACACTGCCTGCCCGGCTACGACCAAGGGGCGCATGGTCGCCCCGGCAGAAGCCTTCCAGCAGCTTGCGGCTCTTGTAAAGCGACACACCAAGGGCGTAATGCAGGCTCCTTACCGTACAATAACCCTCGCGGCGGCATAGCTCCTTCACCGCTTCCAGCGGCTCGGCAGTACCCATCGGCGCAACCGGAGGTGCCGACGGCAGCCGCACAAAGCCCGTAACCAGCCTTCCTATCTCGGCAGCAAAGGCCTTGGTGGCTCTCACGCAGAGACCGTTGAACACGATTTCGTCGGCCGGAATAGGCTCTCCCATGCCGTATTTGCGGCTGTACAGTCGCCCCTGAGCATCCTTGTGACGCCGCAGCCTCAGCCGGGGGCGCACGATGAACATATCGCCCACCCGCACGGGGCGGTTGCAGAGCAGCTGCTCCACCGTAGCCTCACGGATGGCGGCAAGGCTCGCCTGCAGCTGTGGTGTATTGGCCCAAACGTTGCGCCTGATGCCTTCGGCCACTTCCTTTTCACTCATCGTAACGCCTACGTAGCACGGATGGCAGGCATACTTGCCGTCGGTTTCCGGGTGGGGGTTGCGTACTTCTACGTAAGTGAGCTTGAATCCATTCTTCTTTGTCATGTTTGTTGTTGTTTGAAAGGTTTGTAACTTACGCTTGCAAAGATACTACGCCGCGCCCACCCTGTCAACTCCGGGGTTGGTACAACTCATGTTACAGGGTGCAGAAGCTATCAGCCGGGAACTTTCGACACTTGTCGCACGACTATTTGACAAGTGTCGAAAGATCGTGCGACAAGTGTCAAAAGTTCCAGAAGGATAAAACTATCTATCTACATTTATACTTCCCTGCTACTGCATCGACAAAATAATATAAAACTATTTTTTCACCTCGTGTTAGGTAATTGGTTTTCTGTCATGGTCTGGATTTAGGCAATCATTGTACTTGACGAAAGGAACATAAGCCCTGCCAAAGCCAATATATTATGCCGCAAGTTTGAACAAAAAGCATAAAAAGAGCAAATTTAATTTGATTTTTGAAATATTTTTCGTATATTTGTAATCAATATGTTCTTTCTTTCTAATCTATTACTTTATCTGGTTGAGAATGATGTAGAGCTATGTTAGAAATCTGTTAATTCGTTTTTTAACAAAAGCTGCTGTTTTTTTCAGGGGGTTATTCTGTTGGCAATTGCTTTTAGAAGAAAGATGTCAAGAGGTATAATTCCGTTAAACCTACATGATTAGTTCAAGGGAAAGACCACTTTGCCGAATGTGAGCATATTGCTCTCATCGAATTATTTTAAATGCAGAAGTATGAAACTATTTATTGTATCTAACAGATTGCCCATAAAAGTCAAGGAATGCGGGCATGAAAATTATGAGTTTGAACGTAGTGCAGGAGGATTGGCTACAGGCTTAAGCTCACTTGACTCTGATTATGAAACGCACTGGATAGGATGGCCAGGCATCAACGTGAAACGCAAAACGACAGAAAGGGCTATAACATCTTCACTTAAAAGATTGAATTATCATCCTGTTTTTCTGTCTAACATCCAATACAATAATTATTACGAGGGCTACAGTAACAGTACGTTGTGGCCTCTTTGCCATTATTTTTATTCGTACTCACAGCAAAGAAAAAAATATTGGGAAGCATACAGAGAAGTCAACGCTCTCTTTTGTGAGAAGGTGCTTGAAGTCATAGACGATGACACCTTGGTATGGGTACAGGATTATCAGCTCATGTTATTGCCGCAGTTACTTAGAGAGCAAAGGCCAAACTTGCGCATTGGTTATTTTCATCACATACCATTTCCTTCTTACGAGCTGTTCCGTGTTCTTCCTGAGCGGGCGAAACTTTTGCAGGGACTATTGGGTGCTGACCTTGTAGCATTTCATACACATGACTATATGCGCCATTTTATCAGTGCCGTTGAACGTACATTACACAAGGAGTTTAAATTGAACGAGGTGATGGTAGACAATCGCGCAGTACATACAGAGGCCTTGCCAATGGGTATCAATTATGATTTATATAGCCAGGTATACCATAAGAAGGAGGTCAGACGAAACATTTTAAAAGTGCAGAAGCAGTTGGGTAATCGAAATGTAATATTATCTGTGGACAGGCTTGACTACAGTAAAGGCATATTGCATCGGTTAGTAGGCTTTGAGAGCTTTCTCGCGCATCATCCGGAACATATTGGCAAGGTAACATTGGCTATGATTGTGGTTCCCTCTCGTGATAAAGTAGAGAAATATGCTGAGATGAAACGCAAGTTAGATGAGCGAGTCAGCAGTATAAATGGGAAATATGCCAAAATAGGATGGACACCGGTGGAGTATTATTACCGTAGTTTTCCTTTTGAGGAACTGGCTGCCATGTATTGTATGTCGGACATTGCTCTGGTATCGCCTTTGCGTGATGGCATGAATTTAGTGGCTAAAGAATATGTTGCATCCAATCACGACTCCAATGGTGTGCTGATACTCAGTGAAATGGCAGGAGCTGCATCGGAGCTTAAAGAGGCTATTCTCATCAATCCCAATGATACAGAGCAGATAGCTGATGCTATTAATCAGGCCTTGATGATGCCAGAAGAAGAAAAGAAAATGCGTATGGACAGGATGAAAGATAAGATTTCGAAACAAACCGTTAATAAATGGGCCAGAGATTTTATGGATGAATGGCACAATGTCATCGTCCGTAACAAGCAATTGGAAAATAAATTCCTTTCGGATACACACGTGGATGAGATTGCTACTCATTATCGGAATGCACAACGAAGACTTATCGTATTGGACTATGACGGGACATTGATGGGGTTCAAGAACAATCCTATGGATGCAGCACCGACCCCCGAAATTATGGACTTGTTACACTCTTTGTGTGAAGATAAACGTAACAAGGTCGTAATCAACAGTGGCCGGGACGCATCTAATTTGGAACAATGGTTCGGACATATCAATAACATTTCACTGGCCGCAGAACATGGAGCCTCCTACAAGGATAATGGAGTATGGCATGATACGATAGAAAGAACAGAATGGAACAGCCAGATATTAAATGCAATGCGAGCATTTGTGAGAAAGACGCCTGAGGCTTGGATTGAAAAGAAAAACACCGCATTGGCATGGCATTATAGGGATGTAGATACATGGCTCGGAATGCTGAGGGCTAAGCAGTTAATGCAGATATTGTTCCCTATATGCTCTATGGAAAATCTCCAAATCATCAATGGCAACAAGGTGGTAGAGGTGAAGCCCAATGAGTATTCTAAAGGAACAGAAATTCAAAGACTATTGGCCTTGGAACATTATGATTTTATGCTTGCCATAGGGGATGACACCACAGATGAAAGCATGTTCAGGGCAATGCCTAATCATGGTATAACCATCAAGGTTGGGCATATCAGTGATGAAGCCCGCTATTGTATCGACAGTCAAGATAAGGTTATTCCTTTTCTAAAGCGGTTGTTAAACTCAAATAATGTATAAAGACAATGAACAATTTAAATTATGGAATTATAGGAAATGGGAACACTGCTGCTTTAGTTTCGCAGTATGGAACGATAGAATGGTTATGTTTGCCCCACTTTGACTCTCCATCGGTATTTGCATCTCTTTTAGATAAAGAAAAGGGAGGATACTTCGGATTTAGTCCGGTTGGTCAATATAAAATCAGGCAATCATACGTTACTCACACCAATATCCTAACCACTGCATTTACATCTGAAGATGCAGAGTTTGTAGTCTATGACTTCATGCCCTGTTATGATTATGACGGCACAACAGAAAATTATCATCCCAGCGAAATATATAGGTATATCAGACACATCAAAGGCGTTCCCCGGTTATCCATAGACTATAAACCATCGCCTGACTATGCAAAAGGAACGTGCGAGTTAAAAATCTGTGACGACCATATTGAATCCTATTCCACTTCCAACAGTAAAGATTGCCAGTTTCTTTACTCATCACTTCCTTTGGAGGGAATCTTATCAGGTGAGGTGTTCACGCTCGAAAATGATGCTTTTTTCCTTTTGTCCTCCAACGAGAAGCTATCAGAAATCACCTTGGAGACAGAAAGGGTGGCTTATTGTCGGACATTGGTCTACTGGCTGAATTGGTCGGAACATACGAAGAAATTTAAAAAATATAATGATGAGATTGAGCGTAGCATGCTTACCCTTAAACTGCTTTCCCACCACAATGGTGTTATGTTGGCTGCTCTGACTACCAGTTTGCCAGAGGCAATTGGCCAGAGCAGGAACTGGGACTATCGTTTTTGCTGGTTAAGAGATGCTTCTATGTCTATTGAAACACTTGTAAAATTAGGGCACAAAAGAGCTGCCAAACGATTTATGCAATTCGTCAGATCAACTTTTGTAGCCAATCATGATCGATTCCAGATTATGTACGGTATCAGAGGAGAAAAAATACTCCATGAAGAAGAACTGCCTCACTTGTCCGGATACGAGAATTCACGCCCTGTAAGAATCGGAAATGCAGCCTTTCGTCAAAAACAAAATGACTCTTATGGTTATCTGATGAACCTCATCTATCAGTATTTCACCCTTCTTCCTGCCCGTCAGGAAGATCAGGAGGATATTTGGGATATGGTGAAAAATATTATGGAAACTGTTCGAATTGAATGGAAGAAGCCAGATAAGGGCATTTGGGAAATACGAGGAAAAGCTCAGCATTTCGTATCTTCGAAAATTATGTGTTGGGTGGCAATGGACAGAGGTGTGCGAATTGCCAACATGCTTAACAAGTCAGGCTTTGCAGAAATATGGAAAAAAGAAGCGGACAAAATTCGCAAAAACGTATTTGTCAAAGGGTGGAAACCAGAAGTACATAGTTTTACCCAAGCCTATGGAAATCTCAACATGGATTCGTCACTCCTGATAATGGAAGAGTATGGCTTTATTGACGGCCATGATGAGAAGTTCAAGCAGACCGTTCAGGCAGTAAAAAATGATTTATTTCATAATGGACTGATGTATAGATATCATGCTGCTGATGATTTCGGAATGCCCACGTCTGCTTTTACTATATGCACTTTTTGGCTCATCAGGGCTATGTTTGTAACTGGCGAAAAAGAAGAAGCACGGCAACTATTCGAGAAACTCCTGACTTATTCCAATCATTTGGGATTGTTCAGCGAAGATCTGGATTTCGAATCCAAACGGCTGCTTGGTAACTTTCCACAGGCTTATTCCCACTTGGCCTTGATAAACACGGCTTTGCTGTTTCAGGAATAGTGATATGGTTGATTGAAAACAACATTCAAAAAGATTATGCGTATGAAACAGAAGAAAAAGAAGATTATATCACAAGATGTAAAACTCATGTTTGAAACCAACTTATAACATCTATGTTAAGCAGTTGGCTATGTAAAATAAAATACTGAAAATCACAAACAGTAACTATTATCAAACATGAACACAAACCGTATCATCAACCTGCTTGTCGCCTTGCTGGCCATGGTTTAGGGCGCAGACTGGAGGTTTACGCCATAGACTGGTGGCCGCCGCACAACGCTGGACGGAGCAACGCGCCTACTTGGAAACAGACGACTACAGGCGCCGACAGCCCAAGCTGGACAGCCTGACTGCGCACTACCTGCGCACGGGAGTGGCTCCGGAATACTACAAAGACAAGGAAACAGCCTACCGGTTGGCACTGGTACCGCTGCTGCATGGGCCCGACATGGACGACGAACCCGCAATCATACCGGCTGAAAACATAGCAAAGGCACGCCCCATCATCACCGAATGGGAGCTTGCTGTGGGCAAAAGCCGATTGCTGAGCTTTGAAAAAGTGTGGTATAACTTCTTGTGCAAGGACTACAAGCGGGCCATCCGCGAAGCACGCCGGTTCGGGAAAAGCCCGGGAGAGATACCTGCCGGCTTGCAGGAATTTATCCTCCCGTTCTTCTGGCGGAACCTTGGTTTCTGCTATGACATGGCGGGTAGAAGGAAGAAAGCTGCAGAGGCTTACGACAAAGGCATAAGCGCCTGCCGGCAGATGGGCATGAACGGGGAAGACATAGAGGACATCTACCGCGACTATCTGCACCACCCCTATAGCCCGCAGCAAGGCAGCAAGTAGCCACGGGGGCGCAGGCACGGCCTAAACTGCTTGCTGGGTGTGCCGTAGCTTCAGCATTTCGGGCGGCACGGACCGGCGGATTTCGTCTGTCAACAGCTGTCGGAGGGTCTGCCGGATGAAGCCCTTGCCGGTCATCATCACAATCTCGCGCGTTGGCACGGGCAGCGCGAAGGGCTTTACAAGCTGCTTCTGCTCGTCATTAAGCTGCTGCAGAGCCAGCTCGGGAATAAAGGTTACGCCCTTTCCACTTTCCACTATGCGCATGAAAGTCTCTATGCTGCCCAGGCTGTAGGCCTTCCGGCTGCGGCTGGCAGCCTTGAGATGGCAGTACTTGACGAGCTGGTCGCGAAAGCAATGGCCCTCGTCCAGCAGCCACAGATACTCGCCCGAAAGGTCGGCTATGCGTATGTTGTCGTTGCTGTAGAGCTTGTCGCCCTTGGCTACATAGGCAAAGAACTGCTCGTAGAAGAGCGTCTCAACGTCGAAGTTCTCGAGCCCTTCCACCCTTGCCAGTATGCCGGCATCGATGTCGCCGTGTACAAGAGCCTTGCGGATGTCCTCGGTCTGCATCTCCGTTATGCGTATATCCATGTCGGGATGGCTGTTCATGAGCTGCGGAAAGAAGCGGGGTATGAGGTAGGGAGCTATGGTGGGCAGCACGCCGATATTAAAAGCACCGAGCAGCGAGTGGCGGTCCTCCTCCACTATCTCCTTGAGTTTGCGGGCACGCACCAGCACCTTCCAGGCCTGCTCTATGATTTCCAGGCCCACGGCCGTAGGCTTGACGGGGTTCTTCTTGCGGTCAAAGATTTTGACGCCAAGCTCGTCTTCCAGCTTCTGAACCATGGAACTGAGCGTTGGTTGCGTTACGTCGCAATGCTCGGCCGCCTTGGCAAAGTGCTTGAATCGGTAAACTGCCACCACATATTCTAATTGTTGTAAAGTCATTACATAGTCTCCTTTGAGTACAAAGATAGCCTTTTTTGGTGAAACTACGGCCTCGGAATGAAATAATTTCAAGTAAACGTGCAAACTTTCTGCCACCTGAAAGCACGATAAACAGGCGGATGGCGCGTCATAAATAGATTTTATCAATGAAGAAATAGACAATATCTGTTTGAACGTAATCAATATTTTCCTATATTTGCAATATCAAAACGAACAAATACCAATTAGCAACCAATAAACTGAAAAAGAAGATGATGATGGTAATGGAAATGCCCCCGATGCCCTACATCGAACAGGCAAAAGAACCGGAAGTAACCTTCAGGTTGGTAAAAAGTGAAAGAAACATAGTTAACAATAACCCTAAAAGTAATAAGAATATGAAAGTAAATATGCCAGTACTCCCTTATGCGGCAAACGCATTGGAGCCAGTTATCAGTGAGCAGACCATCAATTTCCACTACGGAAAGCATCTGCAGAATTACGTGAACACCATCAACCAGCTCGTAGAGGGCACCGACCTCGAGGGAAAGAGCCTGGTGGATATCGTTAAGGCAGCACCCGAAGGCCCCGTGTACAACAACGCCGGGCAGTCGCTCAACCACACGCTGTACTTCCTCCAGTTCCAGGCACCGGTGAAAGGCAATGCCCCCAAGGGCAAGATTGCCGATGCCATCAACGCCGCCTTCGGCAGTTTCGATGAGTTCAAGAAGCAGTTCAACCAGGCTGCCACATCGCTCTTCGGCTCCGGCTGGGCTTGGCTCTCGCAGGATAAGGATGGTAAGCTCGTTATCACCAAGGAGGCCAACGGCGGC
>LAHS01002394.1_pt1 | contig 48944 bp, 45 predicted proteins | sample 329651 | NCBI WGS metagenome assembly LAHS01 (sample SAMN03275699, study PRJNA271635) | activated sludge metagenome | isolation source: sample C-1 Sludge from hydrolytic chamber (first chamber) of Anaerobic...
CTACACGTTTGAATGTGTTGGCAACCCGACCCTGATGCGTCAGGCACTGGAATGCGCGCATCGTGGCTGGGGTGTTTCGACGATCATCGGCGTTGCGGCGGCGGGTCAGGAAATCAGCACGCGTCCGTTCCAGCTTGTGACGGGGCGTCGGTGGATTGGTTCTGCGTTTGGTGGGGCGCGGGGCCGTACGGATGTTCCGAAGATTGTTGACTGGTATATGGAGAACCGGATCAACATTGACGACCTGATCACGCACAAGCTGCCGCTGGAGCGGATCAACGAAGGCTTTGACATGATGGAACGCGGGGAAAGCATCCGCACCGTCGTCGAGTTCTGATACCCACTCAGGCCCGGCTGGAGGTTATTCCAGTCGGGCCGGGATGAAATCCTGTACTGATATCAAAAATAAAAGTCGGATTTTCATAACTCCGCCCGGTTGCCCACGCTATGCTGAGGGAAGATCGTAGGGTTGGAAAAAACCTTAACCTGTAAAGAAAGATATTAAATTCTTTCATGTTGTGGGAGAGAGCGCATGTTGGACACACCCTCAGGAGCTTGCGCCGCGGAGCGTGAGCGTTTTTTCAACGCTGATCTGAAAGAAGCGGACGTAGCGATACATGACGCGATAGCGAGCGAGCTTGAGCGTCAGCGCGACGGGATAGAGCTGATAGCGAGCGAGAACATGGTGTCTGAGGCGGTTCTTCAGGCGCAGGGCAGCGTTTTGACGAACAAGTATGCCGAAGGCTATCCGGGTCGTCGTTATTATGGCGGCTGCTCGGAGGTGGACAAGGTTGAAAGCCTTGCGATTGAACGCGTGAAGACGCTGTTTGGCGCGGGCTATGCGAACGTGCAGCCGCATTCTGGCGCGAATGCGAACCAGGCGGCGTTCATGGCGCTGGGCAAGCCGGGGGATACGGTTCTGGGCATGAGCCTTGCGGCGGGCGGCCACCTGACGCATGGGGCGGCGCCGAACTATTCGGGCAAGTGGTTCAACGCGGTGCAGTATGGCGTGCGCCAGCAGGACGGCATTCTGGACTACGAGGAAATGGAAAGCCTTGCGCGCGCGCACCGGCCGACCATTATCGTGGCGGGCGGTTCGGCCTATCCGCGCATCATCGACTTTGCCCGCTTCCGCCGGATTGCGGATGAGGTGGGCGCGAAGCTGATGGTGGACATGGCGCATTTTGCCGGTCTGGTTGCGGCTGGCCTGTATCCGAACCCGATCGAATACGCGCATATCGTGACCTCGACCACGCACAAGACGCTGCGCGGCCCGCGCGGCGGCCTGATCCTGACGAACGACGAGGACCTGGCGAAGAAGATCAACTCCGCGGTGTTCCCCGGCCTGCAGGGCGGCCCGCTGATGCACGTGATCGCGGCGAAGGCGGTTGCCTTTGGCGAGGCGCTGAAGCCCGAGTTCCGCGCCTATCAGGAAGCGGTGCGCCGGAATGCGGAAGTTCTGGCCGAAGTTCTGGTGGAGCGTGGCTTTGATATCGTGACGGGTGGCACGGACTCGCACCTGCTGCTGGTTGACCTGCGCCCGAAGAAGGTGACGGGCAAGGCGGCGGAACACGCGCTAGAACGTGCCGGCATTACGGCGAACAAGAACGCCATTCCGTTTGACCCGGAAAAGCCCGCGATCACGTCTGGCGTGCGTCTTGGCAGCCCGGCTGCGACGGCGCGCGGTTTCCGCGAGGCGGAGTTCCGCGAGATCGGGGAAATGATCGACGAGGTGCTGAGCGCACTCGCCGCTTCCGGCGGGGAAGGGGATGCCGCCGTGGAACAGGCCGTCCATGCACGCGTCAAGGCGCTCTGCGCTCGCTTCCCTATCTATAAAAGGTAGGGGCGTTAAAACGGGAGGATCTGCGCACGGCTCGTTCCGCTGTAAGGTGGGGCGGGCCGTCATGCGGTTTTATTGGGTAGTGACGATGGTATGTCGGGATTGCGTGCTGGGAGGCAATTCCTGGCGGGGAGAACAGTTGAGATGACACAGCGGGATACACTGGATCTGATCGGGCGCTATTATGCCGCCTTCAATGCCGGAGACCGGGAAGGGTTTCTGGCACTTCTGGCGGATGACGTTATTCATGACATCAATCAGGGCGGACGCGAGATTGGCCGTGATGCGTTCCGGCGCTTTCTGGAGCGGATGGATCGATCCTATGCCGAGCAGCTCAAGGATATTGTGATTATGGCGCACGAAAGCGGCAGCCGGGCGGCCGCCGAATTTATCGTGCATGGTAAGTATCTGAACACGGATGAAGGGCTGCCCGAGGCAAAGGGCCAGACTTATATTCTGCCCGCCGGGGCTTTTTTTGAGGTGCGGAACGGCAAGGTGAGCCGGATCAGCAATTATTACAACCTTGAAGACTGGCTGAAGCAGGTCGCGGGCTGACGGCTTTATTGTGCGCAAATGTAAAAAAATGTCGCATTGACGAAAACGGAGCTGGTACAGAAGTTCCATCCTTGAACATATCAGACATGCCCGACAGGGCATGTCGGCGCTCCGTCAGGGCGGTGGAGCAGGGATGGGGGACAGGGTATGCGCGGCACGACTCCCGGAACACATAAAACGCCCAACCTCCGGGTGGGCATTATTCTGGCCAGACAGTTCACGCTTTCGGCGTTTGCTCTTTTGGTGGATCACCTGAGACTTGCCGCCGACCGTAACGACAACAGCCGTCCTATCCGTTGTCAGTGGCGGATTATTGCCGAGCAGCCCGAACCTGTCCGCTCCAGTTGTGGCATTCCTGTCAGTCGGGATGCGGCGCTGCTGCCGCCAACCGAGTTCGATTACATTATTGTGGTTGGCGGTCTTTTGCAGGGCCGCGAACAGGTGGGCGAGCAGACACTCGCTTATCTCAGGCAGGCTGCCGCACAGGGTGTGGCGCTGGTGGGGGTCTGTACAGGGGTGTTCGTCCTCTGCCGGGCTGGTGTCATGAAAAACCGGCTGTGCTGTGTAAGCTGGTATCACCGTCAGGACTTTATAGAAGCTTTTCCTGATCATAATGTCAGTAGTGATCGCCTGTTTGTTGCTGATCGCAGCCGTATTTCCTGTTCCGGCGGGGCGGGAACGGCTGACATGGCCAGCTATCTTCTGGAAAAGCATTTCGGCAAGTCCACGGCACAGAAAGCCAGTCATGTGCTGCTGCTTGAACGCCAGGCTGTGCGGCAGCAGAACCTGCTCCAGCCGACCCCGCCTTTGATGGGGGAAATCAGGCTGACCTCCAACCCGCATGTCAAGCGTGCGGCCATGGCTATGGAGCAGAACATGAATGAGCCTGTGGCTATCGGCGTCATCGCTGAGCAGCTTGGGCTTTCACCAAGGCATCTTGTGCGTCTGTTCCAGACAGAAATCGGGATGAAACCGACAGATTTTTACCGGCTTATCCGCCTGCGATATGCACGGGCGCTGCTCCGGCAGGGGGACATGTCGATTACGGAAATAGCCATAGAAACGGGTTTTTCCGATTGCGCGCATTTTTCACGGCAATTCAAGGCTCGTTTTGGGCTGACCCCAACGGAACTGCGCCTGATGGCTTCAGGCGGCAGTTATACGGAACCGGCGGTTTTTAACGACAATTATGCGGGTGTGAGACTTTTTGAAGAGATGGAACATGTCGGCTGATATGGCACAGGCTGCAATCATTACAGTAAAATGCCAGAGCAGGCCGGGCATTATTGCGGCTTTCTCACAGGCGGTTGTGGAGTGTGACGGCGATATCAAGGATATCAACCAGTTTAATGACCGTATGCAGGATCGCTACTTCATGCGGATGGCCTGTACGGTACGCCCGGAGCATATGTCGCTGCTGTCCAGACGGTTGGAAAGTATTGCCGGCAGGCTGGGCGCGTATCATCACCTGCGTGAACGTCAGCGGCCTGTTCGCACCCTGATCATGACATCGCGTTTTGATCATTGTCTGAATGATCTTCTTTACCGCTGGCGCAATGGCGAGCTGCCGATGATGCAGCCTGTGGCCGTTGTTTCCAACCACCCGCTGTCCGTGGCTTGCAGCAGGGTGCATCTGGGTGATATTCCGTTCCATCATCTGCCGGTGACGGAAGACGGGCGGGCCGAACGGGAAGAGGCTCTGCGGGGAATAATGGAGGAGAGCGGTGCGGAACTGCTGGTTCTGGCCCGTTACATGCAGGTTTTTTCTGATCGGTTTGTACGGGATGTGGAGGGGCGTTGCATCAATATCCATCGCTCCTTTCTGCCGGGGTTTAGGGGGCAGGAGCCATACCGGCAGGCAAGTCTGCGCGGTGTGAAGCTAATAGGTGCCACGGCCCATTACGTTACGGCGGATCTGGATGAAGGGCCGATTATCGAACAGGACATCGAGCCAATTACGCATTCCGATACGATCGAGGATCTGGTGCGCAAGGGACGTGATATCGAACGCCGCGTTCTGGCGCGCGCCGTACGCTATCATCTGGATGGCCGTGTTTTCCTGAATGATGACAGGACGGTTGTGTTCCCGGACTGATCGACCTCAGGAAAAAATTGGGCCGTAAAAGCGAAAGGCCGGGGCAGATGCCCCGGCCTTTGTTTTATCTGCTTGATACTGTGCCCGGAACGTGTTCGGTTTCAGGCGGCGTCGCGGCTGACCTGCACGACGGCGCTGATGATACTGCGTTCATCACACAGCCCCGTAATGGCGCTGCCATTATGCACAAGCAGGGGCCAGGGGCTCTGCTGGCTCAGGACGGCGATTTCGCTGAGCGGAGTGGTCTCCGGCACGCACAGGATACAGTCCTGCGGGAGTGTCTGCGGCGCGGGCTCCCCTGGTGCCAGAAACAGGGTGGAGAAGCTCCGGCCATCGGCTGATACCAGCCTGCCGCTCGCGATATCCAGCCTGTAAGGGCCGCTGCCCGCGATGGTCAGATCGGATAGATCATGGGACAGGGGTTTCATGAAAGAGTCGGCACTCAGGATAGGCAGCGGGTTCATGTGGCTGATGAAGTCGCGCACGTAGTCGTTGGCGGGGTGCGCCACGATTTCCTGCGGTGTGCCGGTCTGGACGATCCGGCCTTCCTTCATGATGGTAATCTGGTTGCCGATCTTCATGGCTTCATCAATGTCATGGCTGACGAAGAGGATGGTCTTTTTCAGCTTTTTCTGAAGCATCATCAGCTCGTCCTGCAGCTTACGCCGGATCAGCGGATCAAGGGCCGAAAACGGTTCGTCCATCAGCAGGATATCGGCATCGGTGGCAAAGGCGCGGGCCAGTCCCACGCGTTGTTGCATACCGCCGGAAAGAGACTTGACGTTGGAATCGGCCCATTTGTCCAGGCCGACAAGCTCCAGCTTTTCATCCACCATCTCGCGGCGGATGGCGGGGGCGATATCGCGCAGTTCCAGTCCCAAGCCAACATTTTCACGCACCGTGCGCCAGGGCAGAATGGCAAACTGCTGGAAAACCATGGCGATGCGTGTCTTGCGCAGGTCACGCAGCGTATCCTCGTTGCAGGAGGCGACATCGACATGCGCTACGCCATTGCCGATCAGCACTTCGCCATTGACGGTTTTGTTCAGCCGGTTTGCCGCGCGGAGCAGCGTGGACTTGCCAGAGCCGGACAGCCCCATGAGCACGCTGATCTTGCCGCGTTCGACCTCAAGATTGGCATCCGATACGCCGAGAACGACTCCTGTGGCTTCAAGAATTTCAGCCCGGCTCTTCCCTTCGCGGGCTAGCGCAATGGCTTTGTCCACCAGTCCGCCCCCTTTGCGGGAGGGGAACATGATATCGACATGGCGGAAGGACAGGGCAGAATTCATTGTCCGGAGTCTCCAGAACGGCAGACACGATCGAGGATGATGGCCAGAATGACGATAGCGAAGCCGGCTTCGAATCCGACATCCACCTGCACGGTGTTGAGGGCCCGTACAACCGGCACACCCAGACCACCCGCGCCCACAAGGGCCGCAATAACCACCATGGACAGGCTGAGCATGATACATTGTGTCAGCCCGGCGCGGATCATGGGCAGGGCGGCTGGCAGTTCTATTTTCCACAGGAGCTGGCGGGGTGTCGCGCCAAAGGCCTCACCAGCTTCCAGAAAGGTTTTGGAAACCGAGGCAATGCCCATTTCCGTCATGCGGATAGGCGCGGGAATGGCGAAGATGATGGTGGAAATAAGCCCCGGCACCGTGCCCAGCCCGAACAGGATCAGGGTCGGGATCAGATAGACAAAAGTCGGCAGGGTCTGCATCAGGTCCAGCAGCGGGTGCATGGCCTTGTCCAGCCAGGGCCGATGGGCCGCGGCAATGCCCAGCGGCACGCCGATCAGCATTGAAATCAGGGTGGAAAACAGGATGAGCGACAGCGTGGCCATCGTGTCGTCCCAGTAGCCCTGATTGAGAATGAACAATAGGCCGACGCCGACTAGAGTCGGGGCCAGAAACCGCCGCTTGAGGGCGGCGGTACCGGCAACGGCCAGAACAATCAGCACGATGGGGGGGGCGGCCTGCAACAGGGTCGTGAACGAATCCACCCCCCACGTAATAGTGCCGCTGATGACATCCAGCAGGCCTGTACAGTGGATTCGGACCAGATCGACAAGATCCGACATCCAAAGACCCAACGGGATTTTATGGGATGTGATCCAGTCATTCGCAGCGTTCAGCATGGGATTGTGATCTAAACCTCAAAGACCCAGGGAGGCGCGGACTGCCGGCAGGGCAGGGGCGCCGTCAAAGGTGGTGACACCGTCGAGCCATTTGTCCAGCACGTCAGGATGCGCTTTCAGCCACTGCTTTGTGGCCTCGGCGGCGGGGACATGATCCTCGGAAATGGCTTTCATCATTTCGTTTTCAGCCGATACGCTGAAGGCAAGCTGCTTGAGCAGGCGGCCGACATTAGGGCATTCGGTCAAGTAGCCCTTGCGTACGATGGTATCCACTTCAGCCGAAGCGCCGAAGGCTTTCTCGCCGCCGGTCAGGTAGGTGATGTTGAAGTGCATGTTCATGGGGTGGGGCTCCCACGCCAGAAACACGATTGGCTCCTTGGCCGCGACAGCGCGCGCTACCTGCGAGAGCATACCCTGTTCGCTGCTTTCGTTCAGGTGGAATTTGCCCAGGCCGAATTCATTATGCTGGATCATGCCCAGAATGATGCGGTTGCCATCATTGCCGGGCTCGATCCCGTAAATGGTGCCATGAAACTTTTCGGCCCAACCCGCGAGATCCTTGAAATCATGCACGCCCTGTGCCGCCACGTAGTCCGGCACGCCCAGCGTGTAATGGGCACCGGACAGGTTGGTGGCGATGCGTTCCACAGCGCCCTTTTCCAGATACGGGCCGATAACCGATGCGCCGGAAGGTTCCCAGTCGCTCATGAACGCATCGAGCTTCTTGATCTGCAGGGACAGATAGACGACCGAAAGCGCGACCATGGGGGTTTGTGTCTTGTAGCCCATGCCATGCAGCACGTTGGCTGTCAGCGCCGTAACGGCGGTGGCGTCTGTCCAGCCGACATCGCCCAGACGGACGGTTTGACAGGCGGCCGGTTCGGCGGCGGAAGCGGGGAGTGCAATAAGGGATGAGGAAATAAGAACCGAGGCGGCAAGGAGTAGCTTTTTCATCGGCGGTGTTCTCCAGCTGGTATGCGTCTGATTCAAAGGCTCGTTCATTCTGAATAAAAAATGAAATGAAGCGCAAGGGAAATGCGCAGAAAAAGAAGGAATTTTTTGTAAATATCTCAAGTAGATGTAATATTTTTTACAGATGATTTTTTCTTCAAACGAATGTCCATGTCATTCAATAAGAAGATATGGTTTCTTGTGTGAAATGACGAGCCGCCCGTATGCGGCGTCCTGTCCGGTGAAGAGTTAAGAGGAATTTATGGAAATTTGCCGTAGCTGGGTGGGCGGGCAGTCCCTGCCGTCAACCGGGGAGCGTTTTCCGGTTGTGAATCCCGCCACCGGAGAGGTGCTGACACACGCCGAAAGCGCGACGGCGGAAACGGTGGCCGCCGCGGTGGAAAGCGCGCGGGCGGGGCAGAAGGTCTGGGCCGCCATGACCGGAGCCGAACGCGGGCGTATTTTGCGGCGTGCGGCTGACCTGCTGCGTGAAAACAACAGCGAACTGGCGCGGCTGGAAACACTGGACACCGGCAAGCCACTGGCCGAGACCGAGGCGGTGGATATCCTGTCTGGCGCGGATGCGGTTGAGTATTTCGGCGCAGTGGCAGCCAACCTGAACGGCGAATCCGTTGATCTTGGGCCGCAGGCTTTTGGCTATACTCGCCGTGAGCCGCTGGGCCTGACTGCCGGTATCGGCGCGTGGAACTACCCGATCCAGATCGCATGTTGGAAGTCTGCGCCCGCGCTGGCCTGCGGCAATGCCATGCTGTTCAAGCCCTCGGAAATGACGCCTCTGACAGCCGTGCATCTGGCGCGGATTTACAAACAGGCTGGTGTGCCCGACGGCGTCTTCAACGTCTTGCAAGGTGCGGGCGATGTGGGGCGTATGTTGGTGAGCGAACCTGCGATCCGCAAGGTTTCCCTGACTGGTGAAGTCGGGACCGGGCGGCGCGTGATGGCAGGCGCGGCTGAAACCCTCAAATATGTGACCCTTGAACTGGGTGGTAAATCACCGCTGATTATTTTCGAGGATGCGGACATTGATAACGCCGTGTCTGCTGCCATGCTGGCCAATTTCTATTCAGCGGGCGAAATCTGCTCCAACGGTACGCGCGTGTTTGTGCATGTTTCCATCCGTGATCGCTTTCTGGCGGCCCTTAAGGAACGTGTTGAAAAAATACGTGTTGGTGAGCCACTTGATCCGAATACACAGATGGGCTCCCTGATTTCTCAGGGCCATATGGAGAAGGTGCTCGAGTATATTGAAATCGGCAAGCAGGAAGGCGCGCGCCTGCTGACAGGCGGCTACCGCGTGCAGGACGGCGCTCTGGCGCGCGGAGCGTTTGTAGCCCCGACGGTTTTTGCGGATTGCGTGGATGAGATGCGCATCATGCAGGAAGAAATTTTTGGTCCTGTCATGGCTGTTGCAGATTTTGTCGAGGAGGATGAAGTCATTGTGCGTGCCAATGCGACCGTTTTTGGTCTGGCGGCGGGTGTGTTCTCCGCTGATCTGACGCGCGCGCACAGGGTTATCCATCAGCTTGAAGCCGGTACGTGCTGGATCAATACCTATAACATCACCCCGATCGAGCTGCCGTTTGGCGGGTACAAGCAGTCGGGGCTGGGGCGTGAAAACAGCCGTCTGGCCGTGGAACATTACACGCAGGTCAAGAGCGTTTACGTGGCTCTCGGTGGTGTGGACGCCCCCTATTAAGCGGAAGAAAACGCATGTCTGAGTTCGATTACATCGTTATCGGGGCTGGTTCGGCCGGGTGCGTGCTGGCCAACAGGCTGAGCGAGAGCGGGCAGGATACGGTGCTGCTGCTTGAGTTCGGCGGCAGCGATAAATCCATTATCGTGCAGATGCCCTCTGCGCTGGCCATGCCCATGCACGACAAGCGCTTCAACTGGTTTTATGAGAGCGAGCCAGAGCCCAATCTGAACGGACGTCGTATGCACACGCCCCGTGGCAAGGGGCTTGGGGGGTCTTCTTCCATCAACGGCATGGTGTACGTGCGTGGCCATGCGCTGGATTTTGCCGAATGGGAGAAGCTGGGCGCGACAGGGTGGAACTACGCGCATGTTCTGCCCTATTTCCGCCGGGCGGAAGGCTGTGACGAGGGCGACGCCGAGTATCGCGGTCGGCACGGGCTATTGCAGACCCAGTATGGCACGCTGGACAACCCCCTGCATGAAGCGTGGATGAAAGCGGGTGAACAGGCCGGCTACGTGCGTACGGGAGACTATAATGGCTACCGTCAGGAAGGCTTTGACCGGATGAGCATGACGGTCAAGGATGGTGTGCGCTGGAGCACGGCCAACGCTTACCTGCGACCGGCTTTGTCACGCAAGAACCTCAGTCTGGAAACCCATGCCCGTGTCATGCGGCTTGTGTTTGAGGGACGACGGGCCGTTGGTGTTGTGTACCGGCAGGGGAATCAGGAGTTCACGGTGCGCGCGCGGCGTGAAGTGATCCTGAGTGGTGGGCCAATCAACTCCCCGCAACTGCTCAAGCTTTCGGGTATTGGCCCCGCGCAGGAACTGCGCGAGCATGGTATTCCCGTTCTGGCGGACAGGCAGGGGGTAGGTGAAAATCTTCAGGATCATCTGGAGTTTTACTTCCAGGTTGCCTGCACGCAACCCATCACCCTGTATTCCGCCATGGGGCCACTGGCCAAACTGGGCATTGGCCTGCGCTGGCTTACGCGCAAGGATGGGCTGGGGGCCAGCAATCATTTTGAAAGCTGTGGTTTTATCCGTAGCCGGGCGGGGATCGAATATCCAGATATTCAGTTCCATTTCCTGCCGCTGGCGGTAACGTATGACGGCAAGGGACTGGCTTCGAGCCACGGTTTTCAGGCCCATGTCGGGCCGATGCGTTCCAAAAGCCGGGGCTGGGTCCGCCTGCGTTCAGCCAACCCGGAGGACAAGCCGCGGATTGCCTTCAATTACATGAGCCATCCGGATGACTGGGAGGATATGCGGCATTGTGTGAGGCTGACACGCGAGATTTTCGCACAGGAAGCATTCGACCCCTTCCGTGGCCGTGAAATCCAGCCCGGCGCAGACTGTCAGACGGACGAACAGATCGACGCGTTCATTCGGGATAAGGTGGAAAGCGCGCTGCATCCGTCTTGCACATGCAAAATGGGTAGGGCGGATGACCCCATGGCCGTTGTGGATGCTGAAACACGGGTCATTGGCGTGGAAGGGCTGCGGGTGGTTGATTCTTCCATCATGCCCCGGATTACCAATGGCAACCTGAACGCGCCCACCGTCATGATTGCCGAAAAGGCGTCTGATCACATTCTGGGCAAGCCTTTGCTTCCGGCGTCCAACGCGCCTTATTACGTGCCAGAGAACTGGCAGACCCACCAGCGTTGAACGGGCAGAGGGAGCCGGGGGCAATACGAAGGATGCAGGATATGGAGCAACAGATTCCGCAAGTCGTAGCGGATTTTCTTCAACAGCATGATCTGCCCTGTCAGGTGGTTTTTCACCCGCCTGTGCACACGGTGGAAGAGGCCATACCTTACTGGGAGCAACTGCCCGGGCTGCATACGAAAAATCTGTTTCTCAAGGACGCCAAGGGCAAGCTGTTTGTTGTGACCTGTCTGGCCGGCCGGTCGCTGGATATGAAAAAGCTGCCGGAACTGCTGAACAGCAAGAAGCTTTCCTTTGGTAAGCCCGAGCTGATGCAGGACTGTCTGCACACGCAGCCCGGTGCTCTTGGGCCGCTGAGCCTGCTGGCTGATACGACGCATCAGGTGACCTTTGCTATTGATGAAGCGTTATGGAACGCGGATTTTGTAACGTGTCATCCCATGGTGAATACGTGCACGGTTTCCATGGCCGTTGCTGATCTGAAAGCGGCGCTGGCGCAGATGGGTGTTCAGCCTGTGGTGCTGGCTTTGGCGCCGGAGGGGCAAGAGGCCGCCTGAGGCGGAGAGCGCGTGCGTGGCCCGGTCAATTGGGCGGGCGTACGCCTCTCTGGTGCCAGTTCTTGATTTTGATAATCAATATCAACTATAAGGGGCGAAATCTCAGGAAAGGGACGGCCCCGCATGTTGGTGTGTATTTCCGGTGTGCTGACACAGGATGAGGTGGCGCATTGCCGCCACGTGCTGGAACAGCAGGACTGGGTGGACGGCAAGGTCACGGCGGGCGAACAGTCCGCCAAGGCCAAGACTAACCTTCAGATTCCTCAGGACAGTCAGGCCAGCCGTGAACTGGGCGAACTGATCCTGCGCGCTCTGGGGCGTAATCCCATGTTCAACAGCGCGGCCCTGCCTTTGCGGGTGTACCCGCCCCTGTTCAACCGCTATGACACGGGTATGCAGTTTGGTATGCACGTGGATAACGCCATTCGTCCTTTGCCGGGGACAGGTATGCGGATCCGCACGGATGTGTCTTCCACCTTGTTCCTGAGCGATGCGGATGAATACGATGGGGGTGAGTTGATTATTCAGGACACGTACGGCACCCAGCAGGTCAAGCTGGGGGCGGGGGACATGGTTGTTTATCCCGCGACCAGCCTGCACGCTGTCAGCCCTGTTACGCGTGGAAGTCGCTGGGCGTCCTTTTTCTGGTCGCAGTCTCTTGTCAAGGACGATGGGCAGCGGACCCTGCTTCACCAGTTTGATCTGTCGATCATGGAAACCCGCAAGGCCCTGCCGGATGACCACCCGGCGGTGCTGGGTCTGACGGCTACCTACCATAACCTGCTGAGGCAATGGGCTGATCTGTAAAACATGCTTTCATCGATGATGAATGGGGCTGGGAAAAAACTTTCCCTTGCGCTGATGTTCTGTGTTCTGGCCAGTGCCAGTGCCAGTGCCAGTGCCAGTGCCAGTGCCAGTGCCAGTGCCAGTGCCAGTGTGGCCTGTACCTTCCTTGGGGCTGGAGGGAGCCTGCCTGTTACAACCCGGCCCTTTATGCAGCAGGGTACGCAGATTTTGTGTAACCATGGCTACGCGGTGCTGGTTTCAGGCGTTACGCACACGCCCCTGTGGGCCGCCGAGCATCTGTCGCGCGAGAGTGTACAGGAGGCGGGGCGGTTGCACCGCGCGGGCTCGTTTTATGAAGATGTCCGCTGGCCAGAGGGCAGTCACCTGAGTGATTTTGTTCATTCCGGCTATACGCGCGGGCATCTGGCGCCTAGCGCCGACCAGCCAGACCCGAAGGCGCAGTTTGAGACCTTCGCACTTTCCAACATTGTGCCGCAGACAGCATCGCTCAATCAGGGCCAATGGGCACGGATCGAGCGGACGGTGCGGAGGCTGGCGCGTAAGGAGGGGGAGCTTTACGTGGTGACGGGGCCAGCCTTTCATGCCGCCCCCATTCCCACGATCGGGAAGAGTGGCGTTTTTGTGCCCAGCTCGACCTGGAAGGCCGTGTATTCGCCCCGTCGCGGGCGGGCGGGCGTGTATGTGTGCAAGAATGTTAAGGGGCCGCCGCGCTGCAATGTGGTGACGGTCGCCACGTTGATCCGCAATACGGGCGTGAATCCGTTTCCTGCCCTGCCCGATACGGTTCAGCATACTTTCTGGCGTCTGCCTTCGCCCCGCCGTCTGGATGATGGGAACTGAGATCATCTGACAGGCGCACCCGGAATTCACGTCGGATGTACCCGTTATTCACAGACTTATTCGCCGGAGTATCCACGGAATCTGTGGACGAATCGCAAAAGCGCATCAGGCAGGCTGTTAGAACGCGGTTCAATGCCTGCATTGCGCTGAGAGTATGCGGAAAATAAAACTCAAATTGAGTTATAGGAATATTAAATAATCAGTCTGTAATATTTTTTTTAGATTGCGTGCCAATTGAATGGCCGGAGTCAGGGGACTATGTTTCCAGAGGGTGGAGCGGGAAGTTTTGCTATCCGCTTCCGATTATATGCTGAGATGGAATCAATATCATGCGTTTTAAGTTCTCCCTTGTGGCTGCGGCGGCTCTGATGATTGGTGTGGTTCCGGCTCATGCTGAAACCCTTCATGCCCGGTGGGAGCAATATAAGGCCGGTCGGGCCATGCGGCATCTTTCCGTGGATGGGCAGAAAGCCATGACGGACGTGCTGCAGGCGCATGATCTCCTGAGCCAGGGCAAGTCGGATGCGGCTATCCCGTTTCTGTACGATGCGCAGAAGCGCTTTGCAGCGGCGGCCTTGGATAACCGCCGTTTCATGGCGGCGGAAAGCCAGTTGCAGCCGGTGCCAGGCCATCCGGTCGGGGCAGACCACAAGCCTGTTGTCGGATCAGTGACATGGGTGCCCGTCGGTGGAGAACTGGTGGTGACTGATACCCTGGCGCCTGAGAAAAAAGCTGCTGCCCAGACAGCCAACCAGCAGTTGAAAGCTGGCAAGACCCAGCAGGCGCGGCAGACGCTGGCGATTGTTGGCGAGGATGCGGATTTTATTATTGCACTGGCTCCGCTGGAACGCTCGCAGGGGGCCTTGAACCGCGCCAGGGTCTTTACCGAGGGACGGCTGACCGCGCAGGCAGTTGAAGCCCTGAATGACCTGCTGGACGGGGTTGTGTTTGTGTCTGACGACTTTGTTGAAAAGCAGCCGCCCGCTCCGGCTCCGACCGCTCCCGCAGCGCCGACCCCGGCCCCTGCGGCGCCCGCCGCTCCTGTTTCAGAGCCGCCTCCGGCTGCCACACATTAATTCGCCATTTGGCGTGAATTTTCCGCCATTGCGTATAGCGATGGCGGAAGGAGTAAAAAATCAGACCGTTCGCCCGGTCTGATTTTTTTGTTGCATTAGATGAGAATGTTTCTTATTATCAAAATGTCACGGCGATGATGGTATCAAGCTGGTGGGGCAAGGGGCATCGCCGTGACACGCCTTTCCCCGGCGTTCTATCAAGCATCTCGTACCCCCGAACCCTGCGGTCAGGCTTGCATCCCCGTCAAAACCGCAGGGGTGTTGCACTCTCCTTGCCCCACCGGACTCCTTTTTTTCAGCGTTTGCCTTCGGGCAGGGCCCGGTAAGGTACAACTCCTCGGGCGTCGTTGCCGGTATCCAGCACGCGGCCTGATACGGGCAGCGAGCGGTGGCTGCAGTTATCCCGTACACAGGCGCGGCAGCCGGGGCCGATTGGCACAACCAGGCTGTGGTCTTCCATGTTCAGGCCCGCCGCATAGACGGTCTCCCGACCGTTGGCGATGGTGCAGCCCAGCACGATGGCAATCTGGCGTGGCTTGTCGGCATAGGTCAGCCCTTCACGGCTGACGGTACGGGCGATGTTGAGGTAAATGGAATCGTCGGTCGTCTGCGAGAGCTGCACCTGAATCTGCCCCGGTGTGGCAAAGGCGCGGAAAACATTCCACAGCGGGCAGGGGCCACCAAAACGCGCCAGGGCAAAACGGTTTCCTGAAAAACTTTTGAGAATGTTGCCAGCGATATCCAGCTTGAGAAAGTAGAACGGAATGCCTTCCTGACCGGGACGTTGCAGTGTGCTGAGCCTGTGGCTGACCTGTTCGAAACTCACGCCGAAATGGCGGCGGATGCAGTCTATGTCGTGACGGGTCTGGCCTGCCACCTGCTGCAGCCGCGTGTAGGGCAGCAGCAGCGCCCCGGCGAAATAGTTTCCCAGATAGACGCGCGCTAGCGCAACGGCGTTTGTGTCTTTCGGCCCTTCGCGGCGCAGGATGCGCGTAATCAGGGTGCTGTGCTCCAACTGGCCAATAATCTGGGCCAGATAGAACAATGTGCTTTCTGGCGGCTGGTTGGGAGGGAGCAGAATGCGGCGTTTCTGTCTGTCTATGCGCCACACCAGCCCTCTGGCTTCCATATTCGCATCTGGCGCCAGTGTCAGGCCGTGCTGGCTGTGCAGATGGGCGGCAAGGGCCGTTCCCAGTGCGCCATCTTCTATCTTCAGGCTTTCGTAGAACAGCTCGGCGGCCCGGTCGAGTTCATGGAAGTAATTACGATGTTCCTGCACCCAGTCCCCTACGGTTTCGTAGGGTTCCTGCGGCAGGGAGTAGGCGACTTCATGCTCTTGGCGTTCGCGTTCGGATGCGTAGGCCCGGTACAGGGATAGAAACGCATCGCACAGGTCAGGGCTCTGACGTACGGCTTCAGCCATTTTGGTAATCGGCAGCGGGCTGTTCTTGAAAAGCGGGTCGGCCATGGTTTCCCGCAGGGCCTGCACCTTGTGCGCCTCACGGGTGTCGCTGAACCATGCCGGGGTAATGGCGAAGTGTTCACATAATGCCTGGAGCAGATGGTCCGGCACGGGCCGGTGGTCTCGCTCCATCTGGTTGAGGTAGCTGAGCGAGATATCCAGAATTTCCGCCAAAGAGGCTTGCGTGAGGCCTTCACGCTGGCGGAGCTGGCGCAGGCGGGGGCCTGCAAAGAGTTTGGTCTTGTTCCTGGGCATCAGACGGACTTCGCAGACTTTGCAAACGGGAAAATTCCCTTCGCCTCTTTTTACTCTTATCCGCCTCCTGTTCCACACAACAGTCTGCAACATTAAGCTTATCGTCATAAAAGACTAAAGGTTAGATCAATGCAGTATCATGATGTTCGAGTGCATCCGGAAAGTGATCGTCTGCCGCGCGCGGATCAGCTTGCGTGGAAGATTGCCGAGGTTGCGGCGGACCCCGTGGCGGTTGAAGATGCCGTGACGGACATGATCATCAACCGCGTGATCGACAATGCTTCGGTGGCAGTGGCTTCGGTCAACCGTCATCCGGTCATGAGTGCACGGGCTGAAGCGCTGGCGCACCGCCGGGCTGACGGCGCGACTCTGTTCGGCATGGGGCCTGACGTGCGCGTGCACGCCGAATGGGCTGCCTGGGCCAACGGAACCGCCGTGCGCGAACTGGATTATCACGATACCTTTCTGGCTGCCGAATACTCCCATCCGGGTGACAACATTCCGGGCATTCTGGCTGTGGCGCAGCAGTGCCGGCGCAGTGGTGCGGATCTGATTCGCGGTATCGCCACGGGTTATGAAATCCAGATCGATCTGGCACGGGCCATCTGCCTGCATAAGCACAAGATTGACCATGTGGCGCACCTTGGCCCGTCTGTGGCGGCTGGCATTGGTACGCTGCTGCGTCTGCCGCCCGCCGTTGTCTATCAGGCCATTGGTCAGGCCCTGCACGTGACGACGGCCACGCGTCAGAGCCGCAAGGGCGAGATTTCTTCCTGGAAGGCGTATGCCCCGGCTCATGCCAGCAAGATGGCGGTGGAATCGGTGGATCGCGCCATGATGGGCGAAACCTCACCGACCCCCATCTATGAAGGGGAAGATGGCGTGATTGCCTGGATGCTGGACGGCAAGGATGCCCATTACAGCGTGCCCCTGCCGGTGGCGGGTGAGCCCAAGCGCGCCATCCTGTCTTCCTTCACGAAGGAACATTCGGCCGAATATCAGAGCCAGGCCCTGATCGACCTTGCCTTCCGTATGGGCAAGAAGGTCAAGAACTGGGATGATGTCGAGGATATCCTGATCGAGACCAGCCATCACACCCATTACGTGATCGGCACCGGCTCCAACGATCCGCAGAAGTTCGACCCCAATGCCTCTCGCGAGACGCTGGATCACTCGATCATGTATATCGTTGCGGTGGCGCTGCAGGATGGCGAATGGCATCAGGTGCGTTCCTACGCTCCCGAGCGCGCTCGTCGGCCCGACACGGTGCGGCTGTGGCAGAAAATCCGCACGGTGGAAACGCCTGAGTGGACGGCCCGCTACCATGAAACGGACCCGAACAAGAAAGCCTTCGGCGGCCGTATCATCATCCGCATGAAGGATGGCTCTGTTCTGGAAGACGAACTGGCCGTCGCCAATGCTCACACGCTGGGCGCCACGCCGTGGGTGCGCGCGGATTACATCCGCAAGTTCCGTATGCTGGCCGAAGGCGTTGTGCCGGAAGCGGAAGTGGCACGGTTCCTTGAGGTTGTGCAGCGCCTGCCGACGCTTGAAGCGGGCGAACTGCACCTGCTCGAACTGCTGATCCCCGCACAGGATCTGCAGCAGAACACGGCGCAGGGCATTTTCAACTTCGGACAGGCGCAGGGGGCTGCGGCCACCCGCCAGCCTGCCGAGCTGACATCCTGACACAGGGCAAAGAAGAGGGGAGCAGAACAGTGAACGCCGAACTGCATAAAAAACCCAAGAAGTCTGTGGCTCTGTCAGGAACGGCCGCAGGTAACACGGCGCTGAGCACGGTCGGCCATAGCGGTAACGACCTGCACTATCGCGGATATGATATCCGCGATCTGGCCAGCACCTGCACGTTTGAGGAGGTTGCTTACCTCCTCATCCATGGCTACCTGCCCAACAGCGCCGAGCTGGCAGGCTACAAGCAGCGTCTGTCCAGCATGCGCGATATCCCTGATATCGTGCGTGCGGCTCTGGAACGCCTGCCTGCGGCCACACATCCCATGGATGTGCTGCGCACCGCCGTTTCCGTGCTGGGCTGCGCCCTGCCGGAACGCAGCGATTGCCCGGCAGCCGGTGCGCGTGAAATCGCGGACAGGCTGGTGGCAAGCTCGGGTTCGATGCTGCTTTACTGGTACCATTATTCCAACCACGGCAAGCGTGTTGAAACCAGCACGGATGATGACAGCGTGGGCGGGCACTTCCTGCACCTTCTGCACGGCAAAAAGCCGCAGGAGGAGTGGGTGCAGGCCATGCATACCTCACTCATCCTGTATGCTGAGCACGAGTTCAACGCCTCCACCTTCACGGCGCGTGTGGTGGCTGGCACGGGGTCGGACATGTATTCGGCTATCACGGGGGCTATCGGTGCCCTGCGTGGGCCGAAGCATGGTGGGGCGAACGAAGTGGCGCTGGATATCCAGCAGCGCTATCATACTGCGGATGAAGCCGAGGCAGATATCCGCCGTCGTCTGGCCGAAAAGGAAGTGATCATCGGTTTCGGTCACCCGGTTTATACGGTTGCCGACCCGCGCAGCGATATCATCAAGGATGTCGCCCGCGACCTGTCGCGTCGTAACGGCAGTATGCGCCTGTATAACGTGGCAGAGCGTATCGAGCGGATCATGGCTGAAGAGAAGAGGATGTTCCCCAACCTCGACTGGTTCAGCGCGGTTTCTTACAACGCCATGGGTATTCCCACGGCCATGTTTACGCCTGTCTTCGTTATGGCGCGTGTCACGGGCTGGTGTGCCCATGTCATGGAACAGCGCGTTGACGGCAAGATCATCCGGCCTTCGGCCAATTATGTTGGCCCGGATGTGCGGCCTTTTGTTTCCCTGCGTGAACGTGATGGACTGGAGAACGCGGCATGACCTACCTGAGCGGAGCCGATATGAACGCCACCCCAGCGGGGCAGCGTTTCCGCGCTCTCATGAACCAGAAAGGCATCATGCAGCTTCCGGGTGCCCATAACGGGCAGGCGGCGTTGCAGGCGAAGGATAACGGGTTTACCTCCCTGTATCTGTCCGGTGCTGCCATGACGGCCAGCATGGGCCTGCCTGATCTGGGCATCATCACGGTGGATGAAGTGTGTTTCTTCATCCGCCAGATCGTGCGCTCCAGCGGCCTGCCGCTGCTGGTTGACGGTGATACGGGTTACGGCGAAACGCTGAATGTCATGCACATGGTGCGGGCTTTCGAGGATGCGGGCGCTGCTGCGGTTCATATCGAAGACCAGATTCTGCCCAAGAAGTGCGGCCATCTGAACGACAAGAAGCTCGTTTCTCCGCAGGACATGGCGCAGAAGGTGGCGGCCGCGGCGAAAGCACGGCGTGATATGGTCATTATCGCCCGCACGGACGCTGCCGGTTCCGAAGGGATCGACGGTGCGGTGGCGAGAGCGCGCCTGTATTACGAAGCAGGGGCGGATGCGATCTTCCCTGAAGCCCTGACATCCGAAGAGATGTTCCGGGAGTTCGTGCGGCGTCTGCCCGACGTGCCGCTTCTGGCGAACATGACGGAGTTTGGTCGCACGCCTTACCTGACCGCCAGCCAGTTTGAGGAAATGGGTTACTCCATGATCATCTGGCCGGTCAGTTCCCTGCGTGCTGCCAACAAGGCACAGGATGATCTGTACAAGACCATCGCACGGACAGGTGGCACCCGCGACATGCTGGAACGGATGCAGACCCGCGAGGAACTTTACAAGACCATCCGTTATTATGACTATGAAGCGCTCGACGCAGGCATCGTTTCCACAGTGCTGCCGCATATTGGCCAGCCTGACAAAAGTGCCGCTTGAAGTCTGGTGCGTTTGTAACCATTTTTTCTGTCCCGAACAAAAACAATAAAAATATAGGGGAACGGAGTCATGACAGACACAACAGTGATACCCGCCGGTTTTTACAAGGATTACCCTGCTCTCCTGTCCCCTGAGGGGCTGGAAGCCATGCGTGAACATGCCCACCGGGACCCTGACGGGTTCTGGCTGGAGCAGGCTGAGCGCGTGCACTGGCACAAGAAGCCCACACGTGGCTTCAGTGGCAGTTTCACGGGGGATGTGTCCATCCGGTGGTTCGAGGACGGGCAACTGAATGTGTCCGTCTGCTGCATTGACCGGTTCCTGACCGAAAAAGCCGATCAGGTCGCGCTGATCGCCCACCGTGAAGGCCATGGCCCGGCTGAAAAGCTGACCTACACCATGCTGCACGAGCGCGTGTGCCGTCTTGCCAATGCCCTGAGCCATCTGGGTGTTGAAAAAGGCCAGCGCGTGGCGATCTGCCTGCCGATGTGCTCGGAAGCTGTTGTGGCCATGCTCGCCTGCGCGCGTATCGGGGCGGTGCATGTGGTGCTGTTCGGCGGTTTCTCCGCCGAAGGGATTGCGGAGCGGCTGGTGGACAGCCAGGCGGTGGTGGTCATTACCGCCAGCACCTCGCGCCGTGGTGCCAAGATGGTGCCGTTCAAGGAAACGATGGACGCAGCTCTGCAGCGTGCGGGTGCATCAAGCGCGGTGCATTCCATGCTGGTGGTGCGTACGTCTGATGACCCGGTGATGATGCTGCCCGGTCGCGACCATGATTATCATGGCTTTGTCGATCACTTCGAGGCGGACTTCGTGCCGGTTGTCATGAAGGCGGAAGACCCGCTGTTCATGCTCTACACCTCTGGCAGCACCGGCAAGCCCAAGGCTGTGGTGCATAGCTGTGGCGGTTACATCGTGTGGGCTGCCTATACCATGGGCATGGTGTACACGTTCCGCCCCGGTGATGTGCTGTGGTGCACGGCCGATGTGGCCTGGATTACGGGCCACACTTCGGTTGTGTACGGGCCGCTGGCCAATGGTGGCACTACCATGATTTCGGACAGCCTGCCGGGTCATCCGTACCCCGGCCGCTGGTGGGATCTGGTGCAGGAAAACAAGGTGACCATGCTGTTCACGGCACCAACAGCCGTGCGGAGCATGATGGCTGAAGGTGACGAGGTTGTGCTGAAGCGTGACCTCAGCTCGCTGCGCCTGCTCGGCGTGGCTGGTGAGCCGATCAGCCCGGATGCGTGGCTGTGGTATCATGACGTGGTGGGCCAGAAGCGCTGCCCCGTTGCCGATACCTGGTGGCAGACGGAAACCGCTGGGGTGGTGCTGGGGCCGATCGCCGGTGCGCAGCCGCTCAAGCCGGGTTCCGCCAGCACGCCTCTGCCCGGCGTGGATATGCGGATTATCGACCAGCAGGGCAACACTGTCGAAGGCGCTGGAGAAGGCGCGCTGTGCATTGCCCGTTCCTGGCCGGGTCAGGCACGGACGATCTGGGGCGACCATGCCCGGTTTGTGCAGACCTATTTCGGTGTTGCACCGGGCCAGTATTTCACGGGTGATGGTGCCCGGCGTGATGCGGATGGCTACTACTGGATCACGGGCCGCATGGACGATGTGATCAACATTGCCGGTCATCGTCTCGGCACGGCCGAGGTGGAAGACGTGCTGGGTGAAGACCACCGCGTGGTGGAAAGCGCCGCAGTGGGTATTCCGCATCCGGTGAAGGGCGAGGCTCTGGTGGTGTTCGTGATCCCCCGTAAGGATGCGGCTGGCGAACTGACGGAAGAAGGCATAGGGCGCTTTGTTGCAAAGCAGCTTGGCCGTTATGCCGCGCCGGAGGCCGTGTATCTGGTGCCGGATCTGCCCAGAACGCGTTCAGGCAAGATCGTCCGCCGCCTCCTGCGCAAGATCGCGCAGGGTGAGACGGAAAACTTTGGCGATCTGTCCGCCCTGAATGACATGGCGGTGGTCAAGACCCTGTGCGACAGGGTTTGGGCTCAGTCCACCTTTGGGCAGGGAGTTTCCGAGCAGGTCAGGGCTTAATTTTGCAGTAAAGCCCTCAATGCTGGGCTTGCCATGCGCGGCAAGAGTGAAAGGCCAGGGTAAAACCCTGGCCTTTCCAATTTATATGACCTTCTCTTCGGCAGACTGGCGTATTCCGGTGACACGTCTAAGGGCAAGTAAGGCCGAACTGTTTTCCTGAACGGCAGGTAGCGGGGCTCAGGCCCAGCACGCCGTGACGTACGGAATGACACGAGACTTCCATGACAGGAAGTTGACTGGCACCGCACGGCCCCCTCTGTTTTTCTGCTCTGCCTGTTCACTGCAAGGCTCTACTGGCATCCGAGTGCTGGAAGCCAGCGCAGATCATGTCCGCCCTCCCCGCCGGAGGGGTGGGAGGAGTTGGCGCAATGGCGCTTTCATTGTCGGCTCTGGATGGGCGCGCTGCGGCGCGTCACGTTGTTATTGCCTCTTTTCTGGGGTGGATGCTCGACGCCTGCGATTTTTTTCTCGTTCTGTTTACGCTGGATAATGTGGCGCACAGCTTTGGTGTGTCGCTTGAAGCGGTGCTGTTGGCTCCTACGCTGACACTTGCGACAAGGCCGATAGGGGCCTTCGTGTGCGGGTGGGCTGCGGATCGGTATGGCCGCAAGCCGGTATTGGTGGCGACAATCTGCGTCTACTCCCTGATTGAGCTGCTTTCCGCTCTGGCGCCGGGGCTGGGCGTATTCCTGTTCCTGCGCGCCCTGTTCGGGGTGGCGTTGGGAGGGGAGTGGGGCGTTGGTGCTTCGCTGATGATGGAAAGCGTGCCGCCGGGCTGGCGCGGTACGGCATCGGGTATTCTACAGGCGGGGTATCCTGCGGGCTATCTTCTGGCCTCTGTGCTGTTTCTGCTGCTGCCGGTTATCGGGTGGCGCGGTCTGTTCGTGCTTGGAAGCTGCGCTGTCGTCTCGGCGCTGTATATCGGGCTGTGCGTGCCGGAAAGTCCTGATTGGGTTGCCCGTCATAAAAAGGGACAGGATGTGCACAAGGGGGAGCGTGCACCCGGTCTGCTGGCTGTAGTGCGAAACAACGGCATGTTGTGCCTGTTTGCCGTGGTGTTGATGTCCGCCTTCAACTTCATGAGCCACGGTTCGCAGGATTTGTATCCCAAGGTGTTTCTGGGGCTGGAGCGGGGGCTGCCTGCGCCCACCATTACCATGCTGGTTGTGCTCTACACTCTGGCCGCCATGGCAGGTGGTTTGTGCTTTGGTATGCTTTCGCAGCGGATTGGGCGGCAATATGCCATTGCTCTGGCGGCCTGTCTGGTGCTGCCGCTTCTGCCCCTGTGGACACTGCCGCACTCTGTCCTTTGGCTGGGTGCGGGGGCGGTGTGTATGCAGTTCTGTGTGCAGGGAGCATGGGGCGTGGTGCCCGCCTATCTGAACGAACTTTCTCCAGCTTCGGTCAGGGCGACGTTTCCGGGGCTTGCCTATCAGTGTGGCAATCTGATTGCCGCCAGTACGCCCTTGTTGCAAACGGCCATAGCCCGGCTATGCGGCAGGGGGCTTGCCCCCGCCCTGATGGCGGCTGTAGGCGGGGGCGCGCTGGCCGTGCTGGTGCTAACACTGCTCAATGCCCGTAGACAAAGGGCGGAACACGGGCTGCGCATGGGCATGACTCTTTCTGGTGATGCAGGTGTCTGAAAGGCGGATGCAGGCCATATTTGTGCCGGGAGGTCAGGCCGCCTAAACAGGGGCACTGGCAACGCACGGCATGGAAAGTCATGAAGGATCTGTTTGAAGGGCATCATGTCGGGTCTTCGCGCCCGCTGAAACTGTCTGATGATGTTGTGAGCACCGCCACCTATGGCGGCCCGGACAAGTGCTACCGCTACACGCTCCGGCGTGTATGGGACCCGGCGCGCCCCCTGCTGATGTGGCTGATGATGAACCCGTCCGTTGCGACAGAACTGGGGGATGATCGCACCGTAGCCAAGTGCCAGCGTTATGCGAGGGCCTGGGGGTACGGGGGTATTCTGGTGGGCAATACTTTCGCCTATCGCTGCACGGATCAGGCCCGTCTGCTCGAAACGCCAGACCCGGTCGGGCCGGGTAATGATGCCGCCCTGCTGGAAATGGCGCGCGAGGCCGACAAGGTGATCGCGGCCTATGGTTCGCCGCATCATCAGGTATTGCGCGCGCGGGGGCCGGAGGTCGTGCACATGCTCCAGACTCATGGCATTGCGGTCTATGCCTTGCGGCTGAGCACATCCGGGCGGCCGTGCCATCCGCTTTATCTGCCGGCCAGCCTGACACCGGTGCTTCTGTCCGGGCCGGTTTCGTAGGGACGGGGAATTGCTCCTGTTGACGGCAACGGCGCATCGGTATCGGATGACATATCCCGTGGGATGACGGGTAAGGAAAGGAACGCAGGATCGTGACGGAACAGGGCAGGCAGCAGATGGCAGGCGGACAGGGCATGGCAACGGGTAAGGCGGGCGGATATCTGGCGTCGGCTGAATTCAGCACTATGCTGGACCGGCTGGGGGCCGTAGCGGCCCGCACGGGGCTGAACGTGGCACCGGGCCAGCAGGTGATCCTGACAGCGCCGCTCAGCGCCGTGCCGCTGGTGCGCCGCATTACCGAGCACGCCTACAAGGCAGGCGCTTCGCTGGTGACAACATTTTACTCGGACGACGAAGCCACCCTCGCCCGTTATAAATATGCGGCAGAGCCAACCTTTGATACGGCAGCCGGCTGGCTGGCGCAGGGCATGGCGGACGGTTTTCGGGCCGGGGCGGCGCGGATGGCCGTTACAGGTTCCAACCCGACCCTGCTGGCAGGCCAGAATCCCGATCATGTTTCACGCGCCAGCCGGGCGGCATCCGCAGCTAATCGTCCGGCCATGGAAATCATCACCAATTTTGATGTGAACTGGTGCATTGTCGCGGCGGCGACTCCGGCCTGGGCCTGCCAGGTTTTTCCTGACATGCCTGAAGAACAGGCGCTGGAAGCCCTGTGGCGGGCCATTTTTTCCGTCTCGCGTCTGACCGGGGCCGATCCGGTGGCTGACTGGGCAGCCCATAACGCCATTCTGCACCGGCGGGCTTCCGCCCTGAATGATGCCCGCTACGCGGCGCTGCATTTTTCGGGGCCGGGCACGGATCTGACCGTTGGGCTGGCAGACGGCCACGACTGGGCGGCTGGCTCCGAGATGGCGGGCAACGGGGTGCTGTGTAACCCAAACATCCCCACCGAGGAAGTTTTTACCACGCCGCACCGTCTGAAGGTGGAAGGCACGGTATGCAGCACCAAGCCACTTTCCTATCAGGGTTCGCTGATAGACGGGATTCGGGTGCGGTTCGAACAGGGGCGGATCGTGGAAATGCACGCCACCCGTGGACAGGAAACGCTCATGCGCGTTTTGGATACGGATGAAGGGTCGCGCAGGCTGGGTGAGGTCGCGCTTGTGCCGCATTCCTCGCCGATTTCGCAAAGCGGTATCCTGTTCCAGAATACCTTGTTCGATGAAAATGCCGCGAGCCATATTGCCCTTGGGCAGGCGTATACGAAATGTATGCGCGATACGCAGGGGCAGGACGAAGCGGCTCTTGCCGCGCGCGGTGCCAATACCAGCCTGATTCATATTGACTGGATGATTGGCTCGGGCGCCATTGACGTGGATGCCCTGACGGCGGACGGTACGCGCGCGCCGCTCATGCGTAAGGGTGAGTGGGTTTCAGACGTTTGATGGAACAGATGAAAGAGGGGGTGGAGATGTCTTTTCTCCGTAAGGCAATGCAGCCGCGTCAGGGTGTCGGGGCCGGGTTCGGCCGGTTTTGCCGGGTTGCAGCAGGGGTCACCATGCTGGCGGCGGGCCTGTGTACGGGCGCGGCGCAGGCGCAGACCACGGCACCGGTTGGTGCGGGCGGGCAGGCTTCTGGCCTGACATCCGAGCAGATCGCCACAATGCAGCATGATATGGACGCGGCGCTGCATTACCATCTGACCTCTGATGTGCTGCCGCGCCTGTCGGCCACCTTGCAGAGTATTCAGGCGGCGGGCATTCTGCCGCCTGCACGGTATGGTATGTCGCTGGACCAGCAGGTGGGGCTTGTAGAGCAGGTTCCGGGGCTTGCGGCCATTCTCAAAGCACATGGCTTTACGGCGCATGATTTTGTCATGAGCCTGACCTGTGTGGGGCTGACCACCAATTTCATGAATGTTCCGCCCTCTCAGTCCACGGGTAACATGCCCAAGCCCGATGCGCAGAATGTCGCCCTGCTCAAGAGCAACCCGAAAGCACTTCAGGAACTGGTGGGCGTGTTGCGTGGCGGGAGGCAGAGCAGTACCTCCGTTCACTAAAAATTTGGTGGCGCAGGGGCGTTAGCCCGTTTTTAGCATCTGTCTGGCCTGATCCGGGCGGCTCTCTGCGTGTGTTCCCGATCCGGTGGAGGATGCGACAGTGACTGATTTTACCGCCGCTGATTCCACAGCCTCCGTTGTCCGGGGCACGACGTATAGCGGCCCGGCTGATACCGCTGGACGAGTGGGTGCTGTCACGTCGGCCAGCATTGCAACTCAGGCGGCGACCCGGAGCGATACGGTTGTTCTTTCTACCCTTGCTCTTGAGGCGCTGGGTGATCTGGGGGCAACCGGAACCGTGTCTTCCAGCGCGCTGGGCAGTGTGCTGGAAGCGGCTGGACAGTACACGGATGGCACTGTTCTGCTTGAGGCGCTGAACACCCAGCACTCTGCAACCGTCTCCCTGCTGCAGGCCATGCCGCAGCCGAGTGTCAGTATCGGGGATAGTGCTGCCTTGCTCCTGCAGGCCACGCGGCTGGCGGGCATTGAGCAGATGCTCTCCACTGGATCGGGACTGAGCCTGACAGGAAATAGCCAGCTTTTTCCTGCTCTGGCTGAAGCGGATGCTGTTTCTCTACTGTTGCAGGCTGTGGCGAGCGAAACAGCCAGCGCGCAGGGAACACAAAGCGGCGGGCTTGCTCTCCCTGTCCAGACCGGGCAGGCGCAGGCCACGGCCGCTGCATCATCCAGTAATCTACAGGCGCTAGTCGCGGCACAAGCCAGTGCGGAGGCCGAAGCGGTTACGGCGTTGTTGCCTGTGCTGCTGGAAAGCGTTGCCCTGAGTGAAAATTCCTTTTTGTCTTCGGTCTTTTTCGCATCAGGCTTGCGGCCGTCCATAACGTTGCCGGGGTTGTTGCTGTCAGGTTCCGCGCTGACTTCCGTCGCTACGGCGCTGGAAACAGCGCTGTCCGGCACGCAACTGACTGACACGCAGAAAGCCGCTTTGCTGAATGCGTTCAACATGCTGCAGGCAGAAGGAGAAACCAGTGGGGCGACCGGGGGCACAACCGGGGCCGCTGGTGGGCTTTATGCGCCGCCGGCCTTGTATCACCCCACGGCTACGAACTGGCCGCTGTATAATCAGATATCGCAGGCGGGGCTTCCGCTGTCAGAAAGCCCGGCAGAGCTTGCCGCCAGTATGACCATGGAAGCGGTAGCGTACGAAAACGCTGTCCATCCGAGGGTTTTCGGGGATGGAGCGCGGCGTGAGGTCATGCTGTATGGTCAGACCCAGCAGGGGCTGCCGCTTTCCAGTCTGGAAGAAATGGGCCGAACTGCCAGCAGAGGCGTTGATACGAGCAGTTCTCTGGCTCTGGCGGCGCTTATGTCCGGTCTGGGCGGTGCCGGGGCGGTAGCGGAGGCCACCTCTTTCTCCAACGCCATGCTGAACAGCACGGCGCTGACATCGGTGATCAATGCGGGCTGGACGGTGCTGCTTTCAGGGTATCAGTTCCGCTTGTATCCGCCCTATGTCCGGCGCAGGCACAACTGGTGGCGCAGGTTACGGGTCTGGCGGACATCTCCGACCGACTCCGACCCGCATGACGATGAGTTTTATGGTGGTGGCTTCCGTTCGGGCGGGTACACAGCCTAGAGCACGTTGCGCGGATGAGGGAGACGAAAAACCGCCTTAGTCTGTATCATTCCATCCCTCCTGCATAGCTCTATTGCACAATTCGGTCTGTTGGCGTGACGATGCCGCTATAGAATTTTCCGTTACACGACCGCGTGTGAGAGGGCACTCCGAGTGCTGTGAAGCGATTGAGGACGGCGATCCGGATATGAACTTCGGTGATCTGGCGGTCGAAATCGCGTGCTGTCAGACGCTGGCCCAGCAGTTTGATGCAGTGCACCTTTGTCTCGACGCCGCTTCGTCGATGATAACCGCTTCATCGTCTCCAGATAGCCCGTCCGAGACGCCTGCAGGCCCGCAGAGTTTCATTTCGGGCGATGGCCCCTGGTGATGTGGGGCACCGGCTTTGCGTTTTTCCGCGGGGGAATGATGGCCTGAGCACGACGTTCGGCAATGGTTTCATGGGATGTCCTCGTGTCATACGCGCCATCAGCCGTGACGCTGGCGATGTCCTCTTCATCGGGGATTTGCTCCAGAAGCACCGGCAGAACCGGAGCATCGCCGACATCGTTTTTTGTAATCTCGACAGCCCTGTTTTCCAGTGAGCCTTCGTCGATCGCGATATGGAGTTTGCGCTAGGTCCTGTGCTTTGCGGGTGTGCCATTCACCTTCTCCCTCGACCTTGATCCTGGTGCGGTCGATAAGGGGGTGGAGCGGGCCGTCTGAGCCGCGATACGGGATATCGACCGTCAGGGATTCCTGCCGGCGGCTCAGCGTGATGAAATCCGGCACAGACCACGCAAGTCCGGCCAGGCGCAGGAGACCTTCGACAAAACCTGTCGTCTGTCGCAGCGCAAAACCGAACAGAACCTTCAGTGTCAGACAGGTCTGGATCGCGGCATCGCTGTAACCCGGCTGGCGGCCACGGCGTCCCGTCGGATGGCCCTTCCACTTCATCGACGGGTTAAACTACACCGTCAGAGATCCACGCTTCTTCAGCACTGCGTTGTAGGAGGACCAGTTCGTCGTTCGGTAACGCGTGGGTTTCGGCTTGCTCATCACGCCCGGCTAACAAACTGGTTCCAGATAGGGAATCCCTCGCTCGAATTTGTCCAACAAAGCCGTACAATACTAATCTTCCCCTTGCTCCATTTCTTCACGGAGTTCTGTTAGAATTTTCCCTTGATATTTCCAATAACGTGGACCTTGATATGCTCCGCTACCTAAACCCGTTCGACGCCCCACCTCACAAGCTGCAGCACTCAAGCTTGTAATGTTGTTTTCAAAATTAACTTTACGGTCGTCCACAACCGTACATGTAATGCTAGGATCATAAATCCATTCGAGCACAGAACCGGGACTAATAGCTACCATTTTGAAGTTAAATACTGATGCCCTCTTATTGGCAGACTTTAAAGCGATAATATCACTACTTTCATCTGATCCAGCATCTTCTCCAATAATAATATCTTCTCCTGGCAATAAATTGAAAATGGCCCTGACACGCTCGGGGTCTATCCTGAAAAATTCTCTGTTACTATTGATTCTATGATCTCCAAAAGCCATATGAAGTATAGCTTCGACTTTTGCATAATCATGCACTCGTTTAGCATAAGCACATTCGAATGGAACCGGAACACCGCTAGAATAAAGCTGTTTCATCCTAGCTGGCAGATCATTGCCGGTTATACCTATTTTTATTAGACCAGGCATAACTGGATTAGTGAGAATATATACTATTCCTTGGTCATTACATGCTGTGGGTACGTAAGTAAGTGCAGTCGAGTTTTGCTCATCCATAACTATATTATCTATCCCCTAAAAAACACACCATGCCAGAAGTTAAGAGAATTTCTTAATTCTTAAAAAGCATATCAGCATTGTTTCCCCATTCAATGGAGGAAAAAAACTGCTCATTATAGAGGTGACAGGTTACTCCCTACATATAATCTGCGAAGCCTTGTGATTAATCGCTTTGCGGGTTGCCAATAATTTTTATCTTTAGGAACCAACAAAACCCTGTCTTTGCGAACGTCATGTTCCAGCGGACCAATGCGGGCGTTCATCCACTCAGCGACAGCTTTGATGTCTTTTTCCGGTAGCTGGCTGATTTCCTCCTGATGACGTGTCAGGAAGTCTTTCAGGTCAGAAGCCGTAATCTGTTCATCCCCGTAGGCTGTAATGGCTTGAGCAAGCTTCTGGCGCATGTCGTTCCAGATATTTGACAGTCTAGCGACCAGAGCCACGGCCCTGTTTCTGGCTGTCATTCTATCATGGGTTTTCAGGCTTTTAACAACATAACATCCCACAACGGGACGCAGGTCAGCAGGGTTCCTGACACGCCGATACCAGCAGTTTCTACGTTGGGTTATGTAAGGTGTGGCCATGTCCATTCCGTGTGTCACACAGCGGGAAGCCAAAAATTTTGTGCTGTAAAATCAACCACTTAAGTGGCATGGCGGAGAGAGAGGGATTCGAACCCTCGGTACGCTATTAACGTACACACGCTTTCCAAGCGTGCGCCTTAAGCCGCTCGGCCATCTCTCCAGCGCGAGAGAGGTAATAGCAAGATTACGCGCGCAGGCAAGAGGGAAAGCGACTGCCGAGGCGATTTTTTGACGTTTGTCCGGTTTTTATCGTGCGGTGGCGCTGCGTGCATGGGCAATGAAGCGGGCGATTGCCTCTGGGTCTTTGATTCCGGGGGCTTTTTCGACGCCAGAGGAGACATCGACTGCCGGTGCGCCGGTCGTGCGGATAGCCTCCGCAACGGTATCTACATTCAGGCCACCAGCCAGCATCCAGTCGAAAGGGGGCTGCCAGTTTTTCAGGAGCGACCAGTCAAGACGCTGCGCATTGCCACCCGGGCGTGTGGCGTTTTTCGGGGGGCGGGGTTCTACCAGAATACGTTCGACCGGGCAGGAAAGCGGCAGGTCTACCCGTGTGGCAACAGGGCGGGAGAGCCAGACCGGCAGGCCGAAACGCTGCCGAATGTGCCGGGCGCGTTCATCGGTCGCATAAATTTGCAGGATATCGAGCGGGACGTGGCGCAGGGTGTTTTCTATGCTGGCGTCATCCGGTTCCACAAACAGGCCGACACGCTCCGGCCCGCCGACAGTGCGGCGGGAGAGGACAGCAGCCTGCTCAGGCGTGACGAAGCGGGGGGATCGGTCAAAGAAAACAAAACCGACCCAGTCCGCCCCGTGTGTCACGCAGGCATCGAAGCCTTCGGCCTCTGTCAGACCGCAGATTTTTACACCGACGGGCATATCTGTTCAGTTGTCCTGCTGCGTGCGGGGCATGTCAGCCTGCCAGTTCCGCCGCGATGGCGGCCGCGGCGGCGGCCGGGTCTGCCGCGCGGGTAATGGGGCGGCCAACGACAATCCAGTCTGCCCCGGCATCACGCGCCTGAGCAGGGGTCATGATACGTTTCTGGTCTCCCTGATCGCTCCCGGCGGGACGAATACCGGGCGTGACCAGTACGGGCGCGCGCCCCAGTTCCTGACGCAGCGGCGTCAGTTCGTGAGCGGAGCAGACCAGCCCATCCATGCCGGAATCCATGGCCAGAGCGCCAAGCCGGAGCACCTGATCGCGCGCGCCGCCCTGAACGCCGGTTTCAGCCAGCCCCGCATCGTCCAGACTGGTCAGAACCGTAACCGCCAGAAGCTGCGGCCGGGCATCGGCAGGGAATGCCTCGTCGCAGGCGGCGCGGGCAGCCTGCATCATGGCGCGGCCACCGCTGGCATGGAGCGTGAGCAGGCGCGGCCGCAGGCGGGAGAGCGAACGCACGGCTGACGCGACGGTATTGGGGATGTCATGCAGTTTCAGGTCAAGGAACAGCGGCTGCGTGCCCGCAACGTCAGAGACCGCATCAAACCCGGCGGCATAGGCGAATTCCAGCCCGAGCTTGATCATGTCCACATGGCCAGCCAGCCCGGTTGCCCATTGCCGGGCCTGAGCAGTGTCCTGTGTATCAAGCGCCACGATGAGTTTTGTAGGGCGCGGCGTATCAGACATTGGGGCTCCGTTCGTTTTCCGGTTCAAGGTGGGGGAGATGCGGTGTGCCGTCGAGCGTGGGCTCTATCCGCGTGGGGGCGGCCAGAACCGCCTGAGCCTGCGCAAGCTGGGCTTCGAGTTCGCGTACGTGCTGCTCGGCCTTGCGGGCGCGGCGGCGCTGCCGCAACTCCACAACCCACAGGCAGAACGCGCCCAGTATGAAGGCAATACAGGCGACGGTGAGGGCCAGAACGCCAGCGGACGTTTTCCAGCTATAGGTGAGCAGCCACATGTCCAGCGGGTCCTGATTGCTGGCGGTGAACGCCACGAGAACCAGCAGGAATGGCACAACAAGTATCAGCCTGATCATGGAGGTGTGGTAGCCTTATCGCCCGGAAAGAACAAACGGAAAGAACAGAGAGGGCACGCTGTTCGTTCCGTTTGAGTACAATACCGAGTTCCTTAGGCATGTGGGGCAGAAAATGCGTGGTCAGAGCGTGTTTGTTCCACAGGCGGGGCGCTGTGTCTTTACGGCGCGACGTTTCTGGGGTTTTGTGGCCGTCGTCTCAATCTGTCCCGCCTTTTGGCGGCGGCCTTTCATGCGGACCCCACATGCTGGTTCTGACACAGGGCGACCCCGCGGGGATCGCGCCGGAAATTACCGCAAAAGCCTGGCACGCTCTGCGCGAGCAGGGGCCTGCTTTTGTCTGGGTGGGTGACCCCGCCCTGCTGGAGGGGCTGGCGCCTGTCAGTATGATTGATGATCCAGCACAGGCGCGGGCGGTGTTTGCCGATGCTCTGCCCGTTATGCCGCTCTCTCTGGCGGTCCCTGCGGTGCCCGGACAGCCTGACCGGCGTAATGCCGCGGCCATACTGGAGAGTATTCGCCGCGCGGTTGCTCTTGTGCAGGCTGGGGCTGCGGATGCCGTCGTTACCAACCCGATCAGCAAGGATGTGGTGCAGGGGCCGGACTTTACGCATCCGGGCCATACCAGTTTTCTGGCGGAACTCTGCGGGGCCGAGGGGCGCGAGGTCATGATGCTGGCGGGGCCGTCGCTGCGGGTGGTGCCCGTTACGGTGCATGTGGCGCTCAGAAAGGCCATTGAGCAGCTGACGGCGGCGCGTATTGTGGAGACAGCCCGCACGGTGGCGGCGGGCCTCGCGCGGGATTTCGGGCTGGCGCACGCGCCACGTCTGGCAGTGGCGGGGCTGAACCCCCATGCGGGTGAAAACGGCCTGATGGGGGACGAGGAGCAGCGGATCATTATCCCCGCCATCGAAACCCTGCGCGCCGAGGGGTATGAGGTGACCGGCCCCATGCCGCCGGACACCATGTTTACCCCTCAGGCCCGCGCGAACTACGATGTGGCCCTGTGTATGTACCACGATCAGGGTCTTATTCCGCTTAAGACACTGGATATGGCGCAGGGCGTGAATGTGACGCTGGGCCTGCCGATTGTCCGCACTTCGCCCGACCATGGCACGGCTTTTGACAGGGCGGGCCAAAACAGGGCAGACCCGACCAGCCTTGTCTGCGCCCTGCAACTGGCAGGCAGGCTGGTTCGGAACAGGCAGGCGGCAGAGGGAAGGAAGACGGCATGACAGCGGCAATACGGCTGGGGGTCAATATTGATCATGTCGCCACCGTGCGGAACGCGCGCGGTGGAGCATACCCGGACCCGGTAGAGGCCGCGCGCCTTGCTGTGCAGGCCGGGGCGGATGGCATTACCGCGCATCTGCGCGAAGATCGTCGCCACATCCGCGATGCCGACCTGCGTCGTCTCAGGCACGAGATCAAAGCGCCGCTTAACATGGAAATGGCCGCCACGGACGAAATGCTGGCCATGGCGCTGGAACTACGACCCCATGCCTGTTGCCTCGTGCCCGAACGGCGCGAGGAGCTGACAACTGAGGGCGGTCTGGACGTGGCAGGGCACGCGGCGGTGCTGGCCGTGCCTGTGCAAAAGCTGGCAGCGGCGGGAATACGCGTCTCCCTGTTTGTTGATCCTGATCCGGCTCAGATCGCAGCAGCCGCGCGGATCGGCGCGCAGGTGGTGGAGCTGCATACTGGCGCTTATGCCGAAGGGCGGGGTGGTGAGCTTGAGCGCCTGCACGCGGCAGCCCGGCAGGCCCTGACGCTGGGGCTGGAAGTCCACGCGGGGCATGGCCTGACCTATGAAAATGTCGGCCCGGTTGCCGCTATTGAAGGGCTGAGAGAACTCAATATCGGTCATTTTCTGATAGGGCAGGCCCTGTTCGACGGGCTGGCTGCCGTGGTGGTGGAAATGAAACGTCGCATTGCCTTGGGTGCGGCAGCAGGCGGGGGTGCATAAGCATGGCACAGGAAAACGAAGCCGCGTCTGAATACCGCACGCCGCGCGCTTTGCTGGGGGCAGTGATCGGCATGGGTGTGCTGATCGTGGTGGGTACGGCCTTTCTGATTGGCGTGATCCTGCACCGTATGAATGGCGGTGCCCGTCAGATCCCGCCCGGTGTGCCGCTGGTGGAAGCGCCGCCGGCTCCGGCATCAATCCCGGTGCCGGGTGGTGTCGGGGCAGGCGCGCCGGTGGTGCATCTGCCTCTGGGGGCGGATGAGCATCTGCTGGGTATGACCCGCGTGCAGGATGGGCTTGTGGCCCTGCATGTGTCCGGCCCGCATGGTGAGCGGGTGCTGCTGTGGCAGGTCGGGGCCGGGCAGGTAAGGCCGGGGCTGGACACCGCCGATCCGGTGCCCTGAAGGCAGCATGGCGTTGTCAGGGCGTGTCGGTTTTGCCCCGCTGAATGTTATTGGGCTGATGAGCGGCACCTCGCTTGACGGCGTGGATGCAGCCCTGCTGCGTACGGATGGCGAGAGAGTGCTGGCACATGGGCCAGCATTGACACACCCTTACCCGCCGGAACTGCGCGCCAGCCTGCGTGCGCTGCTTGATCGCGCGGCGGGTCTGGCACCGACCGACCCGGACCTTCTTGCGGCAACGCGCGCCCTGAGCCTTTTGCATGGAGAGGCCGTGCAGCAGCTTCGTCTGATGGCACCGGACATGCCGGCGGACCTTGTTGGCTTTCATGGGCAGACCATTCTGCACGCGCCCGCCAGTCTTGTTGGCGGTTCGGCAGACGCTCGGGGGGAAAACGCCGCGGGCGGGCGCACGTGGCAGATTGGGGATGCAGCGTTGTTGTCCGCCATGACGGACCTGCCTGTTATCCATGACTTTCGGAGCGCGGATGTCCGGGCCGGAGGGGAGGGGGCGCCACTGGCGCCGCTTTACCATGCGGCCTTGCTGGCCGGGCAGGCGCGTCCCGTGGCGGTGCTGAATCTGGGCGGGGTCGCTAACCTGACCCTTGTGCAGGCGAATGGCGATGTGCTCGCCTGCGATACCGGCCCCGGCAACGCTTTGCTGGATGACTGGGCCATGCGCCATACCGGGCGGCCGTTTGATCAGGATGGGGCGCTGGCCCGTGCGGGGCGGGTGGATACGGCGGTGCTGGAAGCCATGCTGGCGCATCCGTTTTTTGCACGGCCTGCCCCCAAGTCACTCGATCGGCTCACTTTTCACGCGGTGCTGCCCCTGCTGGAAGGCGTGGGAGCCGAGGATGGCGCTGCCACTCTGACGGCCCTGACTGCGCAGGCTGTGGCCCGTACGCTGTTGCCGGAACAACCGAAGGCGTGGTTTGTCTGTGGGGGCGGGCGGCACAATCCCGCTCTCATGCAGGCTCTGGCCGAAGCCCTGCCTGCCCCCGTGCAGGCCGTGGAGGCGCTGGGCTGGAAGGGCGATGCCCTGGAGGCTGAGTGCTTCGGCTTTCTGGCGGTGCGAAGCCTGCGGGGGCTGCCACTTTCCCTGCCGACCACAACGGGTGTTCCCGCGCCTCAGAGCGGGGGACGCCTTACCTGTGGCGGCATTACGCCTTATGCGCGCGCGACATGGCTGCCGTTTACGTCGTGGCGTGAAACCGCTACCGAATAGGCGGACTGAATCAAGAAAAGGAACTGCCGTATGAAACGTTTCCTGGCCCTGTGCGCCATCCTGCCCGGACTAGGCTGCCTTGGTGCGACCGGTTCTGGTTTGGTGACAACCGCAGCAGCGCAGACCGTGGTGGATGGCAGTATGCCTAAAGCTCCGACGGCTTTTGTTTCGGGTTCGCTCAAGGCGCTGGTCAGTCGTGCGCAGGACAAGCACGCGGCAGTGCGTCACCTGAGTGTGCATGACACGGTGGACAAGAAGCAGGTTCTGTGTGGTGAAGTCAGCACCGACCCGGCTTCCCCGCCGTCCGCAGGCAGTTTCATGCCGTTTGGGGCGATCGAAGGGGGAGATGGCCCGATTGTTTTCGAAGGCCGGGACATTCCCGCAGCCCTCGACTTCCGTGAAGTCAACCAGTGGATCAACTACGGTGCGGACATGGAAGATCTGGAAGAAATGGGTTGCGTGCCCGAGGGTAGCTACCGCGCATATAGCGACAAGCTCAACAAGGTGCTGGAGCACCGCAAGGTAAACGGTCTCCACTAAGTATTACAGGCTCGCTGCGAGCGGGCCTGCCTCTGCCTGCCCCTGGGGCGTCTTCCGGCTTGACCGGATGGAAGAGGGCGAATCCGCCGCCCGTTCCGGGGGCCTGTGCATTCCCTGCTGAAAATGGCGGTGCGTGAGGCCGTGTGCACGGCCCGACAGGGGTGCCGAAAAACCGCCATTTTCCTGATACGCTTTCTCACATTGCTGTTATAACAGCGCATAACTGGAATGCAAACGCAACAAAGCTTGCGCGTCTGAGGTAAAAAGCAGCGAGCGTGATTGACAGGAGCCGGGGTGTTGCGTCATTTCTCTCCCGCCACGCACGAAAAAAACAAAAAGAAGCGATTTTTTGTAATGAAATATCTCAACCTGCTGCTACTGCTGCCCTTTGTGGGGCTGCTCTGGGTGCCGCTCTACGATAAGGCCGATCCGGCCCTGCTCGGTTTTCCCTTTTTCTACTGGTACCAGTTCGCTTGGGTGCCCGTGACGTCGGTCATTATCTGGATTGTCTGGAAAAAAGGGAATGACGCATGACCGAGATCAATCCGTGGGCGCTTGGCGTCTTCATAGTCTTTTTTGCCGCGACTATCGTCATAGGCTCTTCCATTCAGCTTATCCGCCCCCTGTTTCGTGGCCATAGCAAGGGCAGCGACGCGCAGGAGGAATGGGGCCTGGGCGGGCGTGGCTTTGGTCCGTGGGTCACGTGGTTTCTGGTCGGGGGTGATTTCTACACCGCCTATACCGTTATCGCGGTGCCGGCCTTGGTCTATGCGGTGGGGGCTTATGGCTTCTTTGCCCTGCCGTACACGATCATCGTGTATCCGTTCATTTTCCTTGTCATGCCCAAACTGTGGAAAATCGCGCGTGACGGCGGCCATTCCACGGCGGCTGACATCGTGCGGGCGCGCTTCGACAGCCGTACGCTGGAAGTCATTGTCGCGCTGACCGGGCTTGTTGCGGTCATGCCGTATATTGCGCTTCAGCTCATTGGTATCCGTACTGTTGTGCAGTCGCTGGGCCTGCCGGGTGATCTGCCGTTGGTGATCGCGTTCCTCTCGCTGGCCGCCTATACGTGGATGGGGGGACTGCACGCGCCCGCGCTGACAGCCTTTATCAAGGACATCATGATCTATATCGCGGTTCTGGTCGCGGTTACGGTCATTCCCATGCACACGGGCGGGTATGCGGCGCTGTTTTCCAATGTTGCTCCGCATGAAGCGGTGCTGAAGGCGGGCCAGGGTCTGCCTTATGCCACGCTGGCGCTGTCTTCGGCTCTTGCTGCGTTCCTTTATCCCCATACGCTTACGGGTATTCTGGCCTCGCGTTCGGCTGATACCATTCGTCAGAATGCGGTGTACCTGCCGGTTTACACGATCGTGCTGGGGCTGATCGCCATGCTGGGCTACATGGCTCATGCGGCGGGCATTGTTACCACCAACAACTCACTTGTGGTGCCCATGCTGTTCCACAAGGTGTTTCCTGCATGGTTCGCCGGTTTCTGCCTGGCTGCCATTGCCGTGGGCGCTCTGGTGCCGGCGGCCGTGATGGCGATTGGTGCGGCCAATCTGGTTACCAGCAACCTGCTGCCGACCCAGACCAACCCGGTTATGGCCAGCCGGATTACGGCTTTTGCCGTCAAGGTTGGCGCACTGCTGTGCGTGCTGTTCCTCAATGCCAAGTTCGCTATTGATCTTCAGCTTCTGGGTGGTGTCATCATTCTGCAGACGTTCCCCGCGCTGATCCTCGGACTGACCCGCCTGCGCCTGTCAACGGCGTCCATGCTGGCGGGCTGGGTTGTCGGTTCCGTTGTGGGGCTGGGTCTGTGCTGGATGGATGGTCTCAAGCCCGTTCATCCGGTCAATCTGGGTCTTGTTTCGGGCAATGTTTCCACCGGGCTCTTGTCCCTGGGTGTGAATATCGCCGTGGTGCTGGCTATTTCGCTGCTGTGGCCGGGCCGGGTCAGCGCTCCGGCAGGTCAGGCAGTTTCGGGCGAGGCCGCCTGAAACAGACACCGCACCCGGCAGGGTTCTGTATAAAAAAAGGGGGAAGCTCAGGCTTCCCCCCTTTTTCGTGGAGTCAGGTGCGATCAGAACGGTGAGCGCGTCAAATCCTGAACGGCGTTCTTCGTGTTGTTGATACGGCTCTTCTCGGTGCTGACCTTGTTCTGCACCTTATCACGCTCGGTGGTGTATTTGGTCCGCTCCTGCTCAACCCGCTTGGAGACATTGCCCGTGGCAGCGTCAACGCTGTTGCGGGCAGAGGTTTCGGCGCTGTTCTTCGCGGAATTCAGGGCGTTCTGGCCGATTTCGCTGGGGGAGGGCAGAAGCTGCGCGTTGGCGTCCGCAATGACAAGACCGGAAGCGGCGATGATGAGCGAGGCTACGATAAAGCGTTTCATAAAATAGGAACTCCTTGTGATGTCAGGGAGATGTAACGCCAGAAAAGGGCATTGATGTGACCCTGTAAAGGCGCTTTCCCCCTTCTTTATGGCACGGCAGTCATTACCAGTGCTGGGGCGCGGGCCTGTTCCAGCCGCCACCGCCACCGGGGGGCTGTTGCTGCCAGTCGCCTGGAGGCGGTCTGTGGTCGCCATGCCAGTGCCGGTGGTCATGCGGGGGACCGCCGTAACAGCCAGCGAGAAGCAGCACGGCAAAGGCGAGGGGAATGAAGGATGCGTGTTTCATAAGAGTTCTCCTGCCTGAGCAAAGAACCACGCAAAACAGGCAGGAAATCGGCACTTTTCGGGCAGCCGAGCCAAAAATGGGAACGTCCTGTCCCGTTTCCCGGTATAGGAGCAGGGCAGGACGTTTTCCCGCAGGTCGGCCGGGTAGGGCCTCAGGGCGTGTCGTGCAGGATACCCGCGAGCAGGTCATTGACCTGCTTTGCTTTTTCCATCTGCGGCATGTGACCTGTCTGGGGCAGGCGGGTCACGGCTATGGAGGCGGGCAGGCCCTGTGCGGCTTCAGGGGACAATATCCTGTCGGCATCGCCCCAGATAACCTGAACCGGACCGCCGAAGGTGCTCAGTACGTCACGCAGGGCATCTTTCTGCCGCCCTTCGGGGAAGCAGGCCGCTGCAATGGTTTCAAGTCCCTGTTTGGCACCATCAAGGCGTTTGAAGCGGATAATGCCTTCCACCATGTTACGGGTGATGAGTGCTGGATCATTGACCAGCAGCGCCAGCACGGGTTCGAGCGTTTTACGTCGGTCGGCGGTAATGAACCCTTCAATGAAGTCCATATTGATGTCCGGCCCTAGCCCCGCAGGTGCAATCAGGCCGAGCGAGGCCACCTTGTCAGGATGCGCACGGGCCAGTTCCAGCGCGATGGCGCCCCCCAGCGAATGGCCCACCACATGGGCGCGTCCGATCCCGAGTGTCTCCAGCAGGCGGGCGGTGATGGCGGCAAGGGCGGCGGGTGTGCCGTCGCCCACCTGTTTGGTGGAGCCGCCATGCCCCGGCAGGTCGAAGGAGATAACCCGCCGTTGCTCTGCCAGCACATCCTGATTGAGCAGCCAGTTTGTCAGGTCACCGCCAAAGCCGTGGATCAGCAGAACGGGCAACCCGTTGCCCTGCCCCATGTCCTGCACCTGCAGGCTTAGTCCGTCCACATCGACAAGGGTGGGCCGGGCCGCAGGGGCATCAGCCTCCCCCTGCGTTTCAGACGCGCGGAATGTGCTCTGGAACTGTTCGATAAAAGCGTCGATTTCGGCATCACTGGCACTGCCTTCGGCCAGCACGCCGATCAGCGCTCCCACGGGCAGGGTTTCCCCTTCCGAGGCCACCTGCCTGCGGAGGACGCCGGAGGCCGGACTTTCATAGCCGTTGGTGATCTTGCTGGTTTCGATATCGGCAATTTCCTGCCCGGCGGAAACCGTGCTGCCTGGAGGCACAGACCATCCGGCTAGTTTGCCTTCCGTCATGGCCAGTCCGAACTTGGGCATGGTGATGGGAGTAATGACAGTCATGGTCAGGCCTCCTGCCGGGCTTTGTACCCCATGACGGAGCGGACAGCGGCTTCAATCCGTCCGACATCGGGTAGGTAGAGTTTTTCAAGAACCGTGGCGAAGGGCACGGGCGTATGCGGTGGCGTGACACGGCGGATCGGTGCTTTGAGGGCGTCAAACGCTTCTTCCGCCACAAGGGCCGCGACATCGGTGGCCATGTTGCAGCGCGGGCTTGCTTCATCCACGATAACAAGGCGGCCGGTATCGGCTACGCAGTCCAGAATGGTCGCGCTATCCAGCGGCGAGGTGGTGCGCGGGTCTATGACCGTGCAGGAAATACCGTGCTTTGCGAGACGGTCCGCGGCTTCGTTGGCAAACCCGACCATGCGGCCAAAGGCGACAAGGGTTACATCGTCTCCCTCCCGCGTCAGGTTGGCTTCGCCAAAGGGGATCGTGTAGGCCTCGTCCGGTACCTCTTCCTCATCATCATACATCACCTTGTTTTCAAGGAAGATGACCGGGTCATCATCGCGGATCGCCTCAATCAGCAGGCCTTTGGCCTCGTAGGGGGAGGAAGGCACCACCACCTTCAGCCCCGGAATATGGGTAAAGATGGGGTATAGCGCCTGACTGTGCTGTGCCGCGGCATTGAAGCCCGCGCCGTACATGGCCCGGATCACCAGCGGCGTGCGGGCCTTGCCGCCGAACATATAGCGGAACTTAGCCGCCTGATTCATGATCTGATCGAGACAGCATCCGACAAAATCAACAAACATCAGTTCCGCCACCGGGCGCAGGCCTGTGGCGGCCGCCCCCGCCGCTGCTCCGATATAGGAGGCTTCGGTAATGGGGGTGTCCAGCACGCGCTCGGGGCCGAATTCGGTATAAAGCCCCTTGGTGACACCTAGTACGCCGCCCCATGCGTCTGTTACGCCGGATGAGCCGCCCTGTCCGCCTGCCACGTCCTCGCCCATCAGGATCACGCGCGGGTCACGGCGCATTTCCTGCCGCAGGGCTTCATTGATGGCCTGCCTAAAGCTCTTTTTTGACATTGGAGTTTTCCTGTCATTCTAAAACATGTTTTATTTTTCTGGTTCAGTACGAAACGTACACATCACGGGTCAGGTCTTCCTGCTGGGGCAGGGGGGCTGCTTTGGCCGCCTGCACGGCGGCGTCGATCCGGGAGCGCGTGTCACTGTCGATGGTATCGAGGGTTGCACCGTCCAGCAGGCCGGCTCCTGTCGTGCGTGCGCGAAAGGCGCTAAGGCAATCATGCTTCATGCGCTGCTGCGCGACTTCATCGCTGGCGCGGTAAGACATGGCATCGCCTTCGAAATGGCCGTACCAGCGGGATAGATGCACATGCAGCATCACCGGCCCCTTGCCGGAGCGCGCGTGGGTAATGGCTTCTCCCGCCGTGTCGTAAACGGAAAAGAAGTCCGAGCCGTCACATTCGAAATAAGGCATACCAAACCCGGCGGCCCGATCCTTCTGGGTGCCCGCGCAGGCGTAGGAGGCTCCTGTGGCCTCGCCGTAGCCGTTGTCCTCACAGACAAAGACCGCAGGCAGTTTCCACACGCTGGCCAGATTCAGGCTTTCAAGGGTCGTGCCTTCGTTCGATGCGCCATCTCCATAAAAAGCCACGGCAACACCGTCTGTTTTCAGAAGTTTATGCGAGAGTGCGGCACCACAGATCAGCGGAGGGCCGCCGCCGACAATGCCGTTGGCTCCCAGCATACCGCGCGCCAGATCGGCAATATGCATGGAACCACCCTTACCCCGGCAAACCCCCGTGCTGCGGCCGTAGATTTCGGCCATCATGCCTTCAACCTCAACGCCCTTGGCAATGCAGTGGCCATGACCACGATGCGTGCTGGCGATGGTGTCACTGTCCCCCAGATGCGCGCAGACGCCCACGGCCGAGGCTTCCTCGCCGCAGTAGAGATGGACAAAGCCCGGAATTTCTCCCGTTGCGAATTCGGTGTGCAGCCGTTCTTCGAATTCGCGGATTGTCCGCATCGAACGATAGGAGTTCAAAAGAATATCCCGTGCGATCTGCATGGTGGTGTCTCCGACCTGTCATCCTGTGATGGATCAAGAAAAAATATGGTGGAACAACAGATTTTCTTGAAAAGTCCCTGCTATTGTGCCGCCGTGTCCGTAAAGGGAACATCGTGCCCGGCGGGCGGTAAAGTCGCACCGGGGCGGACGTAACAGGGATGTGACGCAACGCGGGTTTATCTGTCGCTGTTATGACACATACCAAGGCGATGGTTTGATATAACAACGATCATAAAGCAGGAGAGGGGGAGACATGACCCGTGTTACCGTGTCTGACAGTCAACTGGCGGCGTTATCGGCCAGGTTGCGTCCGTCCTGGCTGCGCTGTGTCAACGAATACAATCTGCCAGCCAGCGCCATTGCTTTCGATACCCTGCTGTGTGCGGCGGAGCTGCGGCAGGCACGGGCGCGCATGGGTGTGACCATGCGCATTTGCGACCCGGAACTGGATCGCCTGCAGGCCATTGTGTCTACGCTGGATTATAACGTGCTGCTGGCCGACCCGCAGGGCATTGTAGTCGCGCACCGGGAGGAAGCCCCGCAGGAAAAAGGGTGCCGACGCTGGCGCCTGTGGTCGGGGGCGAACTGGAACGAAGCGAGGGTGGGTACCAACGGGATTGGCACATGTCTTGTGGAGCAGGTGCCTGTTACGGTCCATCGGGAGCAGCATTGGAGCATGGGCCTGCGCTATCTGAGTTGTTCCGCCGTGCCCTTTTACGGCCCGGACGGGCAACTGGCTGGCGCGCTGGATGCCAGTTCGACCCGCCCTGATCCTTCAGAGCGTATCAGCACGATGATGGAAGCCGTGTTGATTGACGCCGCCCGCCGTCTGGAACGGCGCAGTTTTCTTGAGGCTTTCCGTGCGCATACGGTCATTCTGATGGGCGAGGGCTCTGGTATTTCGCTACCCATGGTGGCGCTGGATGAGTCGCGTACCATTGTGGGGGCAACCTTTGCCGCGCGCCGTTTGCCCGGACTTGGTGATCTGGAAAAGCACGGCGTGCGGTTTGATCTCGGTTCAGCAGCAGAGCTGACACCGGGGTTTGAGGAGGCCGAACGCGGTGTCGTACAGGGGGCGCTGGCGATGTGTCAGGGCCGGGTGACGGCGGCAGCCGACCTGCTGGGGGTGAGCCGCTCCACCCTGCACCGCAAGATAAAAGCCATGGGAGGGCGCAATAATCTGGCGCGAATGACGGCCCGCCCGGCTCTGCGGGCGCAGCGTGTAGCGGTCGCGCAGTCGTAAGACGGAACGCGCAGAGAAAGATCAGGCCTCGCAGAGAGGCGCGCTGGCGACCGGTAGCGGAAAGACTCGATCATACGCCAGATTGAAGACAAACGCGTAGACCAGATAAAACCCGGCCAGTGACAGCGTGAGCGGCAGAGAGGCCATAATGGACAGGCCGCAATAGGTGGCGATGGCAGGCAGTAGAATGATCTGCAACCCGGCTTCGAACCCGATGGTATGAGCCACGCGCATCAGTGTCGTTTTATGAGTGGTTGCCCGCAGATGCAGCATGGCGTGGTCGAACAGCAGATTATACAGGAAATTCCATATCGTGGCGGTTACGGCGCTGCCGATGCCGATCACGCCCATGGCGCTTTCATGCAGGCCAAACAGCGTGCTGCCGCAGGGAATGACAATCGACAACGCCACCAGTTCGAACAGCAGCACATGGCGCAGGCGGTCAGCGCCGGTTCGCAGGCCATGGCTGATTTTTTGCGCCGGGGGCGGGGCGGAGGGGGTAGGCTTCATGGGGGTGTTTACGCCGTCTCGTGTTGACATGGGCGCAATCTATCTTTTTCTCTGGGTTTCTAAAGATAGAAACCATCTGGAAAACAGATAGATGAATGTCTCGCTTGAGCAGTTGGAAGCCTTTGTCGCAACGGCGGAGAGTGGTTCCTTCTCCGCTGCGGGCCGCCGTCTCGGACGGGCGCAATCGGCTATCAGCACGCATGTGGCTAATCTGGAAATCGATCTGGGGGTAACGCTGTTCACACGCGGCGGGCGTTTGCCGCAATTGACCGTGGAAGGGGAGCGGCTCTTGCGCGAGGCCAAAGTGGTGCTTGAACGGCGCGAGCATCTGATAGGCGTCGCCCGTTCCATGGGAGACAGGGTTGAAAGTCGACTCGTGGTGGCTCTGGACGAGCTGTATCCGGAATATACACTTGGCCCGATTTTCTCTGAATTTTCCAAGGCTTTTCCTCATGTAGAGGTCGAGCTTCTTTTTCCTCTCATGGAGGATGTCGGACATCTGGTGCTCGAAGGCACCGCCCAGCTTGGGGTCATGTGGCAGCAAAGCCGAATGCCGGCTGATTTGTCCTTCAGAACAATCGGACGCGCGCAGTTGGTGCTGGTCTGCGGCCGTGATCACCCGCTGGCGCATGGCGGGCCGGTTACATGGGAGGATCTCAAACGCTACCGCCAGATTCTGGTGGCGACACGCGGGCAGGAGCGCGAGCGCCAGCATCTCAGGGTTGCAGGTGAAGTATGGTGGGTGGAGAGCTATTGGGTCATTCTGGAAATGGTCAAGCATGGTGTGGGCTGGGCTTTTGTGTCTGACCACGTTCTGGCTTCTTCAACCACGGCGCCCGATATTGTCACGCCTGAACTGGCATTCGATACCGGAGGGCGCCAGGTGCCCATGGCAGTCGTCTGGCATCGCAAACGTCAGAGCGGTATGGCCATGGACTGGCTGAAAAGCCGCCTGTGCGATAGGCTGGCGCTCGAAAGATCGCCCCCTGCGCGGGCGCTTGAGAGGGAGTAAAAAAATGACACTCAGTGCCAAAATTCACATGGATGTGATGGTGGCAGTGATTGTCTGAACAGCTCCGTCTGTATAACACCGTATATGAAGAACAGACCTAAAAGGTCCTGTTTCCCGCCAGATTATCCATATTATGGAGACTGTCCGTGTCTGTAACGCAAGAACATCCTTTCAAACCCCGTTATGAAAACTACATCGGTGGTGAATGGCGCGCGCCCGTAAAAGGCGTGTACATGAAAAATACCACCCCGATCGACGGAAGTGTACTGTGCGAAGTGCCCCAGTCCACGGCTGAGGATATCGATCTGGCGCTGGATGCCGCCCACAAGGCGTTCAAAAGCTGGGCTCATACGCCCATCGCTGAACGCGCTGGAATTCTGCTCAAGGCCGCCGACCGGATGGAAGCCAATCTGGATCTGCTGGCCCGCGCCGAAACATGGGACAACGGCAAGCCCATTCGCGAAACGCTGGCCGCCGATATCCCGCTGGCGATCGACCATTTCCGCTATTTTGCCGGCTGTATCCGCGCACAGGAAGGCACGCTCAGCGAAATTACGGATACGACGATTGCGTATCACTTCCACGAGCCGCTGGGCGTTGTGGGGCAGATCATTCCGTGGAACTTCCCGCTTCTGATGGGATCATGGAAGCTGGCGCCGGCTCTGGCCGCAGGCAACTGCGTGGTGATGAAGCCTGCTGAAACCACCCCTGCCAGCATGTTGGTGCTGATGGAGCTGATCGGTGATCTGTTCCCGCCGGGCACGCTCAACATCGTAAACGGCCTGGGTCGTGACGTGGGTGCTGCACTTTCCACCAGCCCGCGCATTGCCAAGATCGCCTTTACCGGCTCCACGCCTACCGGCAAGATGATTGCTCACGCTGCGGCTGAAAACCTGATTCCGGCTACGCTGGAGCTGGGCGGCAAGTCTCCCAACATCTTCTTTGCCGACATCATGGACCATGACGACGATTACCTGGACAAGGCGATCGAAGGGTTCACGATGTTTGCGCTGAATCAGGGCCAGATCTGCTCCTGCCCGAGCCGCGCGATTGTGCACGAATCCATCTACGACCGCTTTATCGAGCGGGTTCTGCCGCGTGTGAAGGCTATCAAGCAGGGTAATCCGCTTGACCCCGAGACCATGATGGGGGCTCAGAACTCCGTCATGCAGCAGGACAAGATCCTTGAGTACATCGCTATCGGTAAGGCCGAAGGCGCAGAGCTGCTGACCGGCGGTGGCAAGCCTGATCTTGGCGGCAGCCTGAACAACGGGTGCTTCGTGCAGCCGACCGTGTTCCGCGGCAACAACAAGATGCGCATCTTCCAGGAAGAAATCTTTGGCCCCGTTCTGGCGGTCACGACCTTCAAGACCGAGGAAGAAGCCCTGGCCATTGCCAACGATACGCCGTTTGGCCTTGGGTCTGGCGTGTGGTCGCGTAACGCCAACATCTGCTACCGCATGGGCCGTGGCCTTGAAGCCGGGCGCGTGTGGGTGAACTGCTACCACGTCTATCCGGCTCACGCTGCCTTTGGCGGCTACAAGAAGTCCGGTATCGGGCGTGAGACGCACAAGATGGTGCTTGAGCACTACCAGCAGACCAAGAACATGCTGGTGAGCTACAGCGAAAAGAAGCTCGGCTTCTTCTAAGCTGAACCATGATGGGCGGGGTAGAGCGCCTCCCGCCCATCATGACTTTGACTCTGCCCCTTGAATGGAATTTGTAAAACGCTATGGCGACAAAATCAGAAATCCTTATCGTTGGTGGCGGTGTCGCGGGGCTTGCACTGGCAACCCGGTTAGGAGAAACGCTCGGCAAGCGCGGCGAAGCGCGTATTACCCTGATCGACAAGAGTTTCTCTCATGTCTGGAAGCCCATGCTGCACTGTTTTGCGGCTGGCACTGTTCAGAATGAGAACAACCGCATCAGCTTCATGTCGCAGGCTAGTCGGCATTATTTCGATTTCTGGCCCGGTGAGGTTATCGCGGTGGATCGCCAGAACCGCAAAGCGGTGCTTGGCCCCGTACGATCCTCCGATGGGTCGGTAGCGCTGGAAGAGCGCACGGTGGAATACGACGCGCTGGTGCTGGCTATCGGAAGCTGCGCGAATGATTTTGGTACGCCGGGCGTAGCAGAGCATTGCTTGTTTATCGACAATCTGGTCGAGGCAAACGGGTTTAACGAGAAATTCCGCCTTGAGCTGCTCAAGGCATTTGCCGCCAACAAGGAACTGGATATCGCCATTGTCGGGGGCGGCGCTACGGGCACCCAACTCGCAGCAGAACTGCATAAGGCGCTTGATCTTGTGCGCCTGTATTCCTTCGAGCGGAATCCACCACGCCTTAAGTTAACCCTGCTTGAAGCCGGCGCGCGTATTCTGCCCGCGTTTCCTGAGCAGGTGTCGGAAGCTGCGCGCAGGCAGCTTGAGCATATCAATGTGGAGGTGCGTACGTCCGCTCAGGTTTCCGGAGCTGATGCAGGCGGTTTCATGCTGAAGGATGGCAGTTACGTTCCTGCGACGCTCCGCGTCTGGGCCGCAGGTGTGAAGGCGCCCAGCGTGACTACCCGATTTGGGGGGCTGAGCCTTAATCGTTCCGGTCAGGTCATTGTCACGCCCAATCTGCGCTCGGTGGATGACGAGCGTATCTTCGCGATGGGCGACTGTTCGTTTATCAGCGATGAACCTTTGCCTCCGACGGCACAGGTCGCGCGGCAGCAGGCTCATCATCTTGCGCGCCATCTGCCCGCGTTCATCCGCAATGGCACGGATGTACCGCAATGTGTCTTCCGCAATAAGGGCGCGATTGTTGCGCTGGGGGACTACAACGGCTGGGGTACTCTGCCTGGCGGTACGGTTTTCGGCGGCGGCATGTTTAAAGGACTGTCCGCACGGGTAGGACATCTTATGCTGTATCGTCAGCATCAGGTTGAGCTGTACGGATTGTATCGCGGGCTCTTGTCCTGTCTGGCAGACTGGATAGATGCGCTGGTTCAGCCCTCAATCCGTCTGGACTGAAGGCTTCTTTTATCCGCCTTCCAGAATGCTTGCCTGCAAGGCAGCGACCTTGCGTATGATTGGTACCAGAGGCGGACGCCCCTTGAGGCGTATCCATTCATCAATAGCAGTGCGAAAGGCAGCAATGCCTGAACGTGCTGCTACGCGCGCTGCCAGTATATTGTCAGGCTGGTTGGTCAGGTGGTGTGAGAGGGCATCGGTTAGACTGTCCTCCCACTGCGCGTATTTACGCAAGCTGACGGGCAGCAGCGCTGGCGTACGTTCGATCAGATAAACAAACGCATAGGCCTCCGAGCGCGTACGCGCCATATATGGCACGACGGCTTCCAGTGCGGAGTAGAGCATCGCCCGCGGACTGGTGCCCGGAAGGCTGTTGTTAATATGCGCGCGCAGGACGTCCGTCATCTGTTGCGCCCACGCCGTGACAATATCCGCCTTGGTCGGGAAGTAGCGAAATAACGTGCGGCGCGAGACCCCAGCTACCTGGGCGATCTCGTCGGCCGTGGTTTCTTCAAAGCCTTTGGCAGCCAGCAGGGTCATGGCGGCTCTAATAAGGGCCTCATGCGTTTCCTGTCTGCGAGCCTCCCGGCGTGACAGGGGAACGTCTTTGTCTTTCCCTTCCGCAAGGGGCGGATGTGCGTGCGGTTCGGGAGAAGAGGGATGGGGGGGCAATGGCCTTGCGCTCCAGACTCACTATGAATGCGGACAATATGGAAAGGTTTCTTCCTTATCCGCCCGGACGGCTGCAATTAAGTGCGGGAGGCGGACGTTGCGTCCGCTCCGGTGCCAGAATGTGTAACTGATCCCCCCGCCTATGGGAATCCCACCCTGGTTTCACGGTTGCTTGGGTGGCCAAGAATCGGCCGAATCAGCTTTATGATCATGAGGTTAAGGTATTTTTGGCGGTTTTCTGGGGTTAATGTTGAGTGAGGTGATTTTTTTTAAGAAGTG
>LAHS01002647.1_pt1 | contig 48927 bp, 40 predicted proteins | sample 329651 | NCBI WGS metagenome assembly LAHS01 (sample SAMN03275699, study PRJNA271635) | activated sludge metagenome | isolation source: sample C-1 Sludge from hydrolytic chamber (first chamber) of Anaerobic...
ATCTTAACCTTGAAGGATTTTCGAACTGCTACGTCGTTGTTAATGAAGAGACAAAAAAGGCTCTCATTATCGATCCTGGAAAAATAACTGAAGAAATAATTAATCAGATTGAAGGCGGCGGATATCAGCTCTGTGCTGTTCTTGTTACACACAACCATTTAAGTCATATCCGCGGATTAGCAACTCTTAGAAAAATATATAAAGTCACAATCTATGCAGCTGATTCTGAAGTAGCAGGAAGCGAAACGAACGTTATAAGCGGAGACGGAACGCTCAAAGTTGGCGGATTGAATATCGGCTATTTTGCAGTCCCCGGCCACTCGGCAGACTCAATCGTGTATAAAATCGGACGCGTGCTTTTTACCGGTGATGTTATAAGCGCGGGTAAAATCGGCGAAACAAATACATCATACTCGCGCCGCATACTCTGCACCGGCATTCAGTCAAAAATTCTCTCGCAGCAGGAAGACACGGTGATTATGCCAGGCCACGGACCGCCGACTTCTGTCGGAGCAGAAAAAATGTACAATGCTGATTTGAACCCAAAAACAGCAAACTAATAATTAATAATATTCACGTTTACAATAAGATTCGCGCCTGCAGTCTTTTGTCTATCTGCTTATTTCCCAGACACGGCCTGCCGCAAGTCCCCATCTGCCCGCAACATAATCATTGAGCATCGATGCCGCTGAGCAAAAACCGCTTGCATTAGTCTTAATAATATAGTCAGCTTCTTTTTTTGCACCCCACTGTGAGTGTTCACGAGATGCCATATCAACAAAATATTTTTGCGTCTGCGAAAGAGGACGCTGGAGCATATACGCCATGAATTCATTTTTCATAAGATCATCATCATTTACATCATAATTAAGCGTGGGAGTAATTTGAAAATATTTAATAAGGAACGCTAATGTCTGCGGATCCATCGTGTAATAGATTGAAGCTATGGCGTTCTTAAAATCCGAGTCTGTAAAATACAGGCCGTGCCATCCCTCGTGAGCAATAAATGTAATGCGAAGATACAGAGGCGACTCCTGCGAAATGGAAATAACCGCGCCCTTGCCTTCTGAAATTGTGCCGTTCTTGTGCTGCACAATCACTCTGTTTTTAATGAGTATCTGTTCAAGCTGGCGCTCACGCTTATTAAGAGGGAAAGAACTCGTCTCCGCTTCATTAAAAAATCGTGCCAGAGAGGATGCGCTGTAATCGTGCGCGTTATATCCGTGTTTGCCCGCAAGCTCCTCGTCGCTCACGAGCGTTCCGCGGTATCCCGTTTTTTCTACAAAATATGCAAGCCGTCTGAACAAGTCATCCTGCACTTCATAATCAGCAGTATCGAAATACAATATTCCCGGAAACCTGTCCCATTCAAATAATTCAAAGTCGCGGCTTCTCCAGTTCTTCGAATTCCACGACGGGATAAGACCTGGATCAATTTTTATCGGTACAATGGGATCAAGAAGTTTTTCATCAGCACTTTTCATCAGCACGGCAGTTATTTGTCTGCTGTCGTCCGCTGCAGAAAAGAAAGAAAACGGATTTGAAAGAGACGCGCTCGGAATAATCAGATCGCTGTCGGAATCGCGGCGGATGCGCAGTTTTTCACCGTCTGCACGCAGAACAACAGGATCATCTGAATATGTTTTTTCCTTTTCAAAAGAAACAACAACATCGGGCATAAGCGCCAGTTTTGTTGTCTGCGGACTGAATACAGCAGGCGCTCCGCTCATATCAGTCTGACATGCATCGCGGACAAGTCTTCCGCCGTTCGGACCAAAGGCGTATAAGCCAATGTCCTTTCTGAAATCAAATCCTATTACAGCAGGGACAATATTTGCTGAAACAATTGCGTACGGCACCGAGCCTGAAACAAAATATCCTGCCGGAACAGAACTGTTTGTTTCCATGCACAAAACTATACGGAATTTAGTTCCGGAAAATTCTGAGAATGATGCTGACACAACAGGATGAGGCTCAAGTTTTTTCTGAAGTCTTCCGCGGTCATCGAAATCGCTGTCATAAAGGAAACCGACTTCATCATCATAGTCCGTGACTGTTTTTGCGTCAGCGCTTTTCTTCGCTGTTTCACTTTTCTTCAATGACTCACGAGTCTGCTTTACTTCAATTTCAAGCTCAAGCGCAGCGCTTCCTTTATCGCTGCGGTATTTTTCAACAGCACTTTTCTGTGCCGGAGTCATTTTGTAATATCGCGCTGAAGATGAAGAACTTCCTCCTGCCACAATAACATGTGAAGGAATAGTGTTTTTTATTCCAAGAATATGCGCGCCCCTTCCGGAACAAGAAACAGCACAAAGAGAAAAGACGACAATCGTTAAAAAACATCTCATCTTCATCATAATAGCCAATACTACCCCATTTAGAACGATTGCGCTATACTTTGCGCGTGAATGAAAAACCAAAGACAGCCATCATTCCTCATCCGAACGAACTGAAAGTGATATCGCTTTTCCAGCGTTCACTCTGCGCGAGTATTCAGCATGAACTGAACTGCAGCTCATGCGCTGATGTATTCTGCGCGCCGGTCTATCCGCTTTATGTTTTCTTTTCTGACGGCTGCCCGGACACAAGCAATACTTCCTTTGACAAAATGACTGTAAGCGCATGCGTTGTTTCATCACCTGTTATACAGGAAAATGACATTCTCCTTCCTGCAAAAATAACATGCACTGATTCGGAAAATGACGGGCAAAACGGATTCATAACGATCGGGCGTATCTGCTTTGCGTCAAACAAAAATGCAACCAAGCTGTCTTCTGAAGAAAAAGCCATCGTGCAAAACAAACTCAGCAAGTCACCATTTTCACTTTCACTTCCCGTGTTCAGGCTTGCGCTCGTGCAACTTTCAGAAGAAACAGTTTCTTTTACAATCAACGGAAAATCATCAGAAACAGCTGCAGAAGCATGGACAGTTGTAGATTCAAAATGGATGAAACGCATTTAAAATAATTATTTTTTAATTTTAGTAAACTCACTTTTGTTTTTAGATGTATACTGTTCGTATGAATAAACAAGAAAAAAGCAAACGTGAAGAAAAAGTAAAAAAACTTCGTATCCTTGAAATCGATGATTTAATCAGAAACGGCACGTATCCTAATGCAACTTCCCTCGGTAAAAAATTTGAAGTCTCACGCAGTACTATTGCCAGAGACATCGATTTTTTGCGCGACCGCTATAATGCTCCGCTCGAATACGACCAGATAAAAAACGGCTATCACTATACAGACTCAACGTTCTTTATTAAAAGCGTTATGCTTTCCGAAGGCGAACTGTTTTCTATTTCAGTCATTCAGCCTCTTCTTGACCAGTACAGAAACACACCGATTGAGTCTTCTATAAAGAAGATTTTTGTTAAGCTTGTCGATCTTCTTCCAACAGAAGTATCAGTCGACTCGTCATTCGTAAATAAAGACATCAGTTTTATTCCCGATGCTTTGCCGCAAATAAACGAAAAAGTATTCAGCAGTATTTTTGAATCGCTTCATACAAAAAAAACAATTACATTTTCTTACCGTTCGCTCAACGGCACATCATGGAACGAACGAAGCGCCGATCCGTACCACGTAATTTGTCAGAAAGGAAGCTGGTATATGCTTGCTTTCTGTCACAAGCACAATGAAGTCCGCATGTTTTCTCTTGCGAGGATGAGAGATGTTTCTATAACAAAAGAAAAGTTCACCGTGCAAAAAGATTTTAATCCGAATAATTTTTTCGACCCTTCATTCGGTGTCTGGAGCAACAAGGAACAGCCGGTAAAAATAGAACTCGAGTTCTCTGCATCAATCAATACACTTATAAGCGAGCGGACATGGCATGACGACCAGACACTCAGGCAGAATAAGGACGGAAGCGTTTACCTTTCATTCACATCGAACCAGATGCAGGAAACGCTTCACTGGGTTCTCGGATTCGGAGACAGTGTTAAAGTGCTGAACCCGCCGGAACTTATCGAACAGGTAAAAGAAGAAGCAAAGAAAATTTGCAGTAAATATCGTTAGCAAGCTAACAGCTAGCAAGCTAACGGTTAAAAACGGGCGCGGGCGCCTACCGCAACGATAGAACCGATGACTTCATCATCATACTTGTCGCCGTCGGGAACAAGATAACTGTAGCCGACATTCACCGGCAGACCAAAGTGTTTGCCAAAAACAAATTCAGCGCCAAGTCCGCCAGCATATTCTGGAATCGCATAGTTTTTATCACCTGCAATAATTCTGTTGTATGCAGCCTGACCGAAAGCGTATATTCTTACGCCGTTATTTTCACTGAACGCTGACTGGAAAAGAAGAATATCAAGATCACCGGCAATTGTAGAATAACCATAATTAGCAATTCTGAAAGTACCTGATGTTACAGAAAGACCCACATATTTTACAGGCCAGCATTGAAACTGAAAACCGATTACAGGGACAGAAAATCCATACTGACACCAAAAGCCTGCTCCCATTTTTGTTTCAAACGGATCTGCAGATGCAGCAGACAAAGAGGCTGTGCACAGTATAAATGCAGCTAAAAAAATCTTAATAATTTTCTTCAAAACTAATTTCCTTGTTTCAACTCACTCTTATTTCATTATCTTGTCACCGCGGTCCATCGCGGTGAGTCCAGTCTTAGCAAGCTCGATAATGCCGTATGGTTCGAGAAGCCTGATCAAACTATTGATTTTGTCCTCGCTTCCTGTTGCTTCAACAATAACAGACTCAACAGAAACATCGACGATGTGAGCGCGGAAAATATTGCATGTTTCGATGATGACTGCACGGTCGGGACCAGCAGCCTTTACTTTAACAAGAGCCATTTCACGCTGGCATGTTGCAGAAGAATCACAGTGCTGAATTGAAATTACCTCGACGAGTTTTGAAAGCTGTTTTTCAATCTGTTCGAGAATATACTGGTCGCCCTGCACAACAATCGTCATGCGTGACTGTCCGGGATTATATGTCTCGCACACAGTAAGGCTGTCGATGTTGTATCCTCTGCGGCTGAACAAGCCTGATACGCGGCTCAAAACACCTGCGTGGTTTTCTACAAGAACAGACAGTACATACTTTTCCATATTAAAAAACTCCTTGCACAATTATCTGCGCGCTTCGCTGTACACACCGAGCAGGCGAACGTCCTCTGCTTTATCCTTGAGTTCCTCAAGAATACCGCCGACATACGCATCCTGTTTTTTTGATTCGCCGAGAACTGCATCAGCATAGAACCAGTATCTCCAAGGCTTGCCTGCAATCGGACGCGACTCAAGACGCGTAAGGTTGAGCTTGGACTTCTGGAAAATACCAAGGCATTCGTACAACGCGCCCGGTTCATTCTTAACGCTGAACACGAACGACGCCATGTTTGCAGCGGTACCTTCTTTGCTCTGGCATTTGAATGCTGCCTTTGCAAGTTTTGCAGCATCGGCTGATTTTTTCGTCACATGATTTGCGGCGATAATGACAAATCTCGTGTAGTTGCGCGGATCGTCCTCAATGCCGTCCTTAATAACATTCAGCTTATAGTATTTAGCATTCACCGCGCTTGCAATCGCCGCGTTTTCTACTGACTTAGATTCGCCAACAAGTTTTGCGGCTGTTGCAGTAGATACAGCGTCAACGTGATTCCATGATTTTTTGTCAGCAAGAAATTTTGAGCACTGGCTGAATCCCTGCGGATGAGAATACACATTCTTTATTGTGTCGACTGTTGCGCCTTTGACGCCGAGAAGCGCATGCTGAATACGCAGCGTCACCGAGCCGACAATGGAAACATCCTCAAACTGCGTGAGGTTGTCATAGTTTTCGTACACTGAACCGGCGAGGCTGTTTTCAATCGGCACCATGCCGTAGTCTGCCCGTCCGTCAACAACAGACTGGAATATTTCGCGGAAGCTGTCGACTGCGAGAGACTGCGCATCGCTGTCAAAATAGCGGGCAATAGCCTGCTCTGCGTATGCGCCGCGCTTGCCGCTGTATGCGCAGACAGGAAGTGTTTTTGCCGCAGCATCTTTTGTTCCGGCTTTAGCAGACTCTCCGTTCTTTGCGCTTGTCTTTCCAGCTTTTGCGGCTTTTACTTCCGGCTGCTCGATGCGTATATGAGCAACTTCCTTGCCGATGACAGGAGCAAGCGCTTCAATGTCGCGCATGAGTTTATCGAACTGCTCAGGATACAAAGCCTGCGCTGCGTCGGACAATGCTTTTTCCGGATGGCAGTGCACTTCGACGATAATGCCGTCAGCTCCAGCCGCAATAGCAGCGAGTCCCATCGGCGGGATCTTGTCGCGGATGCCAACTGCGTGGCTCGGGTCAACAATAATCGGAAGATGAGTCATCGAGCGGAGTACCGGTATTGCAGAAAGGTCGAGCGTGTTGCGCGTCGCTTTTTCGAACGTGCGTATTCCGCGCTCGCACAGAATCACTTTGTCTGTTCCCGATGAAAGCAGATACTCTGCGGCCATTAATAATTCTTCAAGAGTTGCGGAAAGACCGCGCTTAAGAATAACAGGTTTTCCGAGAGCGCCGAGACGTTTGAGCATCTCGAAGTTCTGCATATTGCGTGCGCCGACCTGATACACGTCGACGTAATCTTTCATCACTGGAATAAATTCTGCAGCGACTATTTCTGTTACAACGGGAAGTCCGTATTTTTCACCTGCTTCCTTGAGATACTTGAGTCCTTCTTCGCCTAGTCCCTGAAAGCTGTACGGTGATGTGCGCGGCTTGTATGCGCCGCCCCGCAGCATGACAGCGCCGGAAGCTGCAACAGCGGCAGCTGCATCGAGCATCTGCTGCCTGCTTTCGACAGCGCACGGTCCTGCGATTGCAACGACACGCTGACCGCCAACGCGGATAATCTGACCGCGGTTGTTCGGAATCTCAACAATTGTGTTTTCCGGCTTGAACTCACGGCTGGCCATTTTGTACGGTTTTGAAATAGGAATGACGCGGCTCACACCGGGGATGATTTCAACCTCGCGAGGATCCATGGCAAGCTTGCCGACAGCGGCGATAATTGTTTCTTCTTCGCCGACAATTTCGTTGAGCTTGAACTTTTTCTGCGTAAGGAAATCCTTGAGGTGTTTCTTTTCCGCAGCTTTAATGTCTTTCGATAAAACAATAACCATATATAAGCCAGCCTTTTTTTTCTTTATTTCATTTCCGGATTGAAGCTTACGGTGCGGAGAATATCTCCGAACACACCGGCAGCAGTAACGCCTGCGCCGGCTCCGTATCCGCGGACAGTGAGCGGAATCGGTGTATAGCGCGCAGTCTGGAATACGAATGCGTTCTCGCCGCCGCGCACGCCGTAAAGCGGATCATCAGGTCCTACTTCAAGCATACCGACGCTTACCTTTCCGTCTTTTATTGAAGCGCCCATGCGGAGCACTTTTTTGTCTTTAGAAAGTTTCTTCATCAAATCAGCAAAGTAGCTGTCGAGTTCCGGCAGACGCTTGATGAATTCTTCTGTTGTTCCCTCAACGTTGAAGTCTTTTGGGAATATGCTGTTCATCTTGATGTCAGAAAGCTCGATGCTCATGCCGGCTTCGCGCGCGATAATGAGCGCCTTGCGCGCAACGTCAGTGCCTTTAAGGTCATCGCGCGGGTCAGGCTCGGTAAAGCGTTTTTCTTTTGCCTCAAGAACAGCTTTGCTGAATGAGACGCCTTCGTCGAGACGGCCGAAAATGTATGAAAGGGAACCTGACATGATGCCGTTGAATCCGGTGAGCTTGTCGCCTGATTTAAAAAGATTCTGCAGCGTGTCGATAATCGGAAGACCTGCGCCGACGTTTGTTTCGTAGAGGAAGCGGCGGTGCATTTCGTTTGCAGTCTTGCGGAGCTGATGATAGAAGTCCATCGTCATGCTGTTCGCGCGCTTGTTCGGAGTTGCGATGTGCATGCCTGCTTTTAATATGTCGAGATAGCGCTCAGGAAGATCGTAGCTTGCAGTGCAGTCTACAAAAATCGGGTTGAGCGGCTTTGATTCTTTTACGAATGCAAGAATCTCGTCGAGGTTAGTCTTCTTGTTGCTCTTCTTGATGTCTTCGCGCCATGTAGAAAGTTTGACGCCGTTCGGATCGAGAAGCATGCCGTCAACATTTGCAATCGCCATAACTTTGATGTCGATGTTCTGAGCGCGCAAATCTTTCTGCTGCTCACCGATCTGGTCGAGAAGCGCACCGCCGATTGTACCGGCGCCGAATGCAAATACTTCCACCGTCTGCGCAGTGTTGAAGAAGAACAGATGCGCCGTGCGCACAGCCATGTCGCCGTCAGAGCCGAGAATTACGCAGCTGATCGAGCGCTCGCTTGAGCCCTGTGCAATTGCAAGAATGTTGATTCCGCGGCTTGCGAGAGCGTCAAAGAATTTTCCTGCAACGCCGCGGTTCTGCTTCATGCCGTCGCCGACAATTGAAACGATTGCGCAGTTTTCGCGCACGTCAATCGGATTAATAATTTTGTCTCTGATCTCAATGTCGAATTCAGCAGAGAGAATATCATTTACTTTCTGAGCTTCGCTCTGGCGCACGCAGAAAGAAATAGTGTACTCAGAAGATGACTGCGTGATGAGGAGCATCGAAATGCCACCGCGCGACACAGCCGCGAAAATACGGCTTGCAATGCCGGTGCGGTCTTTCATACCGCTGCCGCTTACGCTTATCATTGCAGTTCCTTTCAAGCAGGAAATGCCGCGTACTGGTCCAACTTCATCCTCGCTCTTGTACGGACCGCGTCCGATGCGAGTGCCGCGCGCTGAAGGATTATGGCTGTTAAGGCTCCATGCTTCGATGTTCTTCGCAGCAAGAGGCGCAAGTGTTTTTGGGTGAAGAACTTTTGAGCCGAAGAATGAAAGTTCCATCGCTTCTTCGTATGTCATGTCCTGAACAAGAATCGCATCGCTTACAATGCGCGGGTCGGCAGTGTAAATACCGTCAACATCTGTCCAGAACTCAGCTTTCTTTGCATCGAGAGACGCAGCGACAATTGCCGCGCTGAAGTCTGAGCCGTTGCGTCCGAGAAGACCCATGACAGGCTTGCTGTCCGAGTGCGAATACCAGCCGCAGACAAATCCAGGCAGCAGAAGGATGCGCGCCTGATCTTTTTCAACACCGTCGCGGTATGGTCCGAACGCTTCGGAAGTTTTTGCATAGTCAGGGTCGCCCTCTTTCTGGTCACCCGTCGTGAAAATAAATTTGCGTGAATCAAGCAGAAGAACGCTCTGTCCTTTTGCAGTGAGAACTGCGTACACCATCGGACAGCAGCAAAGCTCGCCCATGCCCATGATGCGGCAGTGAATCGACGTTGGACACTCGCCGAACGACGCAACGCCGGAAAGGAGTTTTTCAAGCTCAGCAAAATTCGGCTCAATCTGTTTCATCACCGACTCGGCGTTGAATCCGCGAAGTGCCGACTGAAGTTCCGCACATATATCTTCGTGTGTTTTTCTGATTGCTTCGACACACGGAGCTGCTGCTCCGCCTGCAACGCACGTGTCGATTGCTGCCTGAAGGCTGTTAGAAACGCCGGCAACGGCAGAAACGACAACGCTGATGCGGTCTGTTTTTGCTCTTCCAATCATGATTTCAACAGAATCAAGGATTCTGCGGGCATTTCCCATTGAAGTGCCGCCGAATTTAAGTGTAAGCATAGTGTCCTCGGTACTTTAAAAATACTAAAGTAATTTCCTTCCATTTTACTGGAATAGGAGTAAAAAGACAATAAGACTGGAGGCACTGCAAGGTGATTCGCCTTGACTGCATGGACACTAATCTTTAAAGTTTAAAATAGTTTTATAGTGAAGAAGGTTTATTATGAAAAAAACAATTGGAATCGCAGCGGCTTTTCTGTTCTGCGCATCAGCAATTTTTGCACAGAATTATACAAAAGGAATCGACATCACGGTAATGCCGGAATTTGCAGGCTCTTCGTTTTCTCTCGGAAGCAAGACAACAATTTCTCAGAGCGATATGTTCGGAGTGATGCGCATTGATTCATTCGACTCATTCTGGCTCAACAATCACCTTGGCATATACGGAATGATGAGCGCAGATTTTGGCGGAAAGCGCACAATCAGCATGACAATTGACGGGCATACTGATTCTGATGCTGATGACGACTTGAATGCAACAGGCGCAGAGTTTATCATCGGCCCGTCATTCGCAACAAATCTCGGCTCGCGCGCAATCAGGTTCCAGGTGGGCGCAGGACTTCATATGCTTTATCTGGAGACTGATTACGACTACAAGCTCTATACAATTTCATACACAGAAAATGTAAAAGAAATATGGACAGGTTTTGGCGCAGACGCACAGTTCAGGTTTACTGCGAACAAGCATTTCTCCCCTGTCGTCGGCATGACGCTCACGGTGGACAGTGGATATTCAGAATCATACGATGATACGACTGTTACGTCAGAAGGAGTCAAAACAAACACTTCCGAGACAAAAGACAATTCTGATTTTGACAAGGTTGCGCGTGTTGGATTTACTCCCTACATTGCGCTCGGAATCAATTTCTAAAAATTGTTAAGAAAGCGGAAGTGTTACGGTAAATGTGCTTCCTTCATTAAGTTTGCTTTTTACCGTAATTGTTCCGCCGCACAGCTCGACGATACGGTGCGCAAGGCTGAGCCCGAATCCAAGACCGTTCAGTCTTTTTTCAGACGGTCCCTGGTAATATTTTTCAAATATGTGGCTGAGTGTTTCATCATCCATACCGATTCCGTTGTCTGCAATTGAAATGACCGCATTTGTATCCTGCTTTACAAGCACAACGGAAACTTCCCCGCCTTCCGGCGTAAACTTTATTGCATTGTTAAGAATGTTAAGCCACAGGTGCTGCATAATCTCAGCGTTACCGGTATAAGTGACTTCCGCCATGTCTCCGGAAAAAGTAATATGCTTGTCATTCCATCCTTTTGAAAGCATGATGACGCACTTGCGAAGCTGTTCATCGAGTGAATACGGCTGTCTGTCTGTAATAATCTGAACTGAATCGAGCTTCGAAAGAAGAAGCGTGTCGTTCGCAAGATCGGCAAGCCGCTTTGACTCGTCGGCAATAATTTGAAGGTACTGCTTCCGTTCTTCTTCAGTGACGTCCTGACGGAGCATGAGGTTTGCAAATCCGTTGATTGAGGCAACAGGCGTTTTAAATTCATGCGAATAGCCGTTGATAAAATCAGTGCGGAGAATGCTCGTGTTCTCAAGCTCTGTAACCATTTTGTTGAATGTGTCATTCACCGGAGACATAAACCGCTGATATTTTTTTTCCGGCATCGGAATGCGCACAGAATAATCACCCTGCGCAACTTTTTCGAGTCCGTGAAGAAGCGGCGTAACACCCTTGTACGCAGTGCGGACAACATGTGTAACGATAAAGCCAATAATTGTGCAAAGGGGAATAACAAGTCCAAAACCGTAACCGGCGTTTATTTTTGGGTTGTAATTCTTGAACATGATATCGCCCGCCCACTGCACGAAAAAAAATGACACGAGAGTTGCAAGAACAAAAGTAATCGCAACGACAGATACTCCCTGACTCATGTTCTTGTATACTTCAGAGTACAATGTCTTGTCTTTTTTTCTCATTTTTTTACCTCTACTTTGTAGCCGAAGCCTTTTATGGTTACAAGTTCAAACTCTGTACAGACAGAAAGCTTGTTGCGCAGACGGTTGATTGTTGTCTTTATTGTATCTTCCGTACAGTTCGCTTCTGACCCCCATACAGTGTCGAGAAGTTCTGCCTTTGTAAAAATCTTTCCGGGATACGAAAGAAACTTGTACAGAAGGTCAAACTCTTTCCGCGAAAGCTGAAGGTCAGAACCGTTGTACTCTGCTGTAAGTTTTTCCTGGTCGATTGTGAATTTGCCGAGCGTAATGCTTCTGTCGCTTTTAATTTTTGCGCGGCGCAGAAGAGCGTTTATGCGCATGAGAAGCTCATCATAGTCGACAGGCTTCGTAAGATAGTCGTCGGTGCCGGCGTCGAAACCTTCGCGCTTGTCCTCAATCGTCTGCTTTGCGGTGAGCAGAAGAACAGGAGTGTCCATTTTTTCTGCGCGGATTTTGCGGAGAAGCTCGTAGCCGTCCATGCGAGGCATCATAATATCTGCGACAAGAATATCGATATGACGAGACGTAAGAATATCCCACGCAGCCAATCCGTCATCAGCGCAAACTACATCGAAGTACGGCTTCAACTGCGCCGCGGTTAAAAGCTGAACAGGTTTTGTGTCTTCCGCAACAAGTACAACTGCCATGAAAATCTCCTCGTCGTTTTAATCAGATGCTTTTAGTATACACCCGCGAAAAAGCGATGTCATTCTGCAAAGTGGACATGCACTAGTCTGCTTTTCCGCAGGCTTTTTCATAATCGTAATAAGACGCGCGGTATGTGTAGATTGCGTTCTGCAGATTGACCTGTGCGCCAGCATACTGTGACACAGCTTTTGAAACTTCGAGCTGAGTCGTCATGCCTGCATTGAAAGAAGCACGCGTAATTTTCAGCGCCTGTGCAGTTGCTTCCTCAAGAAGACGCGCAGACTCAACCTGATTCCAGTCGTTATCAAGCTCAAGTTTTAGCTGAGTAAGCTCCTGCTCAATTTCGTTTCGTTTCTGCTGAAGCTTAAGGTCTGTCTCGTCGTTGCTAATCTGCGCTTTTTTTACAGCAGCAATTCTTGCGCCGCCGGTGCACAGCGGAATAGTCACTTTCAGGCTGGCTGAGGGAAGGCTGTAATCATACGCATCCCAGTCGTCCGCACCTTCGTATCCGCCCATCTGTCCGTACGCGTATGTAAATCCAGCAGACACTGTCGGGAGAAACGATGCAAGAGACGCATTGAATGCAATTTTGCCTGCTTCTTTACCGAGCAGCTGTGCCTGATAGTCGAGGCGATTATTAAGCACTTCTGTAAGTTTTGCTTCATCGGGAACAGGCATCAGTTCGTCTGCTTTTTCTGTCAGCGTTACTTCTGAGTCGAGCGGCAGACCTGCAAGATTACAGAACGCCATACGGACGACACGGACATTTTTTTCCGCATCAGCAAGTGCAGACTGCGCAGTCTTTACATCAACTTCCGCCATGCGCATATTCACTTCTGTCGCGCTGCCCGCATTGTATTTCTGCTCAGTATCATGATAGACAGCCTGTGACGTTTCATAAGCATTTTTCTTAACAACAGCGACAGCCTCAAGAAGCTGCACCTGCGCATACAGTTTTTTTGCACCTGCCATTACCTGCTGCCGTGTGTATTCACTCACTGTGCGCTGAATCTGCGTTCCTTTTTTTGCAGCTGCGAACTGTGCGAGCGCTGCAGGGTCTATCAGGTTTTCTGTAACAGAAAGCGCAAGCGTAAGATTATTGTCGTAATTACTGTCGAGGTCAGTACGGATAAGAGGATATATTCCGTTCACCGCCTGCGTGCTTGCAGCGACAGCAGTAGACTGCTCAACATCGGCCATATTCCGTGTATAGCTTCCGGCAGCTGCTACAGTCGGCAGAAGCTGTGACAGCGCCTGATTTTCCTGCTGCTTTGCATTGTCTGCATCCTTGTGTGCGAGTTTTATGTCGATATTTCCATTCTCAACAAGCTCAAGATAACGGGAAAGGCTGATATCCTCCGCAGATGCGCAGAACAATGCACCCGTCAGCACAACAGCTGCCGCAAAAAAATGGTGAATGCGCTTTCCCTTATTCATAAAATTATTAATTTTCATGTAGTTACTCCTCGTCCTCGGCTGCAGGTGCCGTTGCGACAACTTTACGTCCGGTTAACAATTCAAGTGCGGGTACAATAAACAGTGTAAGCAGCGTTGAAGAAACAATACCGCCAATAATGACCATACCCATCGGAATCCTCATTTCTGCGCCTGATGCGCCGATTCCCATTGCCATCGGAAGCATACCAAGAATGATTGCAATATTGCTCATAAGAATTGCCTTGAGCTTTGCAGGGAATGCTTCAATCATCGCTTCCTTAATTCCTTTTCCTGCCTTGCGGAGCTGGTTGTAATAATCAAGCATAAGAATTGCATTGTTTACAACAATTCCAACGAGCATGATGATGCCGAGCATTGCCATCATATTCATTGTTGTGCCGGTCAGGAAACAGGCAAGTATGACACCTATAAGGCTCAGCGGAACTGTTGACAGAATCAGAAGAGGCTGTATAAGGCTTTCCAGTGTTGCCGCGAGAAGCATATACGTAAGGAGGATTGCAATAACAAATACCATAAGCATCTGGCTCACCGTATCGCCGAGCATTTTTGACATACCGCCCTGCTCCACTGTGTATCCAGCAGGAAGGTTCATCTTATTAATATCAGCCATAACTTTATTCGTCATTGTACCGACCGAATATTCGGGAAGGACATCTGCAGTAATCTCTATTGTACGAACCTTGTCGACACGCATAATTTTATTTGTTGCATCGGCAAATGAAAGTTCGGCATAGCGAGAAAGCGGATAAACACCTGCCTGCGATACGACAGGAATATTTTTGATATCCTCGATGTCTTTAAGAGACTCGCCGCTTATTGCTACACGCACATCGTATTCATTTCCATTTTCCTGATACGTTGTAGCTACAAGCCCGTCGATTGCCGCACGAAGCGTTATTGCAATCTGCTGTACAGTAAGTCCGTCGGCAGCAAGCTGTTTTCTGTTCGGCACAAAGTCGATCTCTCTCTTTCCTGATTTTGAACTGAGGTTTACATTCGTAAGGCCTTTTGTCTTATTAAGATTCGAGAGGATTTGATCTGCATACGTTTGAAGCTGTTTTGTTTCTTCTCCCTTGAAGTACAAGTCAATATCACCTGATTTGCTTCCTGAAGACATTTCAGAAATAGCAGTTACGCGGATTTTCGCGCCGGGAACATCCGAAAGTTTTTTTGTCATATCAATTGCGAGCTTGCTGTTGCTGAGCTTGCGTTCTTTGCGGTTAACAAGAAAGACATTCATCTGCGCAACGCTTACATCCTGATTCAAAGAACCTTGCGAGCCGAGAATTGTTTCTACTGTCGTTACTTCTTTGTACTGCGCAACGCGGTCTTCGATTGTTTTTAAAAGAGCAGATGTCTTTTCAAGATCATTTCCCTGAGGAAGCTCCGCGTTGATTTGAATTTTGCCGCCATCGGTGCGCGACATAAGTTCAAACGGCATTTTTGTAAACAAGCCGAGACAAAGAATGAATGCGCCTATTGTTGCACCGAGCGTAATCCAGCACCGTTTTTTATTTGCAAGCAGTTTTTCGAGAATATGCTTGTACCAGTTTTCAACTTTACCGTATACGTGCTCAAAGGCAGCACCGATTTTTCCAGGCTTTTTAACAGTCTCAGGAAGAATAGTAGCTGCAAGAAGCGGTGTAAGCGTGAATGAAACGATGATTGAGAAAATAGTTGCAATAACAATTGTATATGCAAAGCCAAGAAGCATTTTTCCAATCATGCTGTTCATGCTTCCGAGCGGAAGGAATACAGCAACATTCGTAAGTGTAGAGGCAAATACAGCGACAAGAACTTCTTTTGTTCCGCGTGAAGCCGCTTCCTTTTTCGTAACACCGAGTTCCTTGTAGTGGAAAATATTTTCAATAACGACAACTGAGTTTGCAACAAGTGTGCCCGTTGAGCTTGAAAGTCCCATGAGCGAAACCATGTTCAGACCGATGCCAAGGAACTGCATCACGAGGAATGTAGAAATGATTGAGAACGGCATAGCAAGAGCGATGATAAGCGTTGATCTCCAGTCGTGGAGAAACAGCAGAAGCACAAGTCCGGTGAGAATAATTCCGAGGTACACATTGGAAAGCGTATCGTTTACAGAATCATGAACGAATGTTGCGTCTTCAGAAATGACTTTAAAGTGCACATGTCCGCCGGAAAGTTTTTCGATAACAGGAATCTGTTTCTGCACGCCTTTTACGACATCAATTGTGTTTGCGCTCGAGTTCTTAACAACTTCGAGGAGAATTGCATTGTCGCTTCTCGTGCCTGCTTTTTTATCAAGGAATGTTGTGCGTACACGGGCAGTGTTTGTTGAATCCTCAACATCAGCAATCTGGCGGAGTTTAAAAACACCAGTGCTTGTCGGAACGTCCATGTTCTTAATCTGGTTCAGATCGGTAAACTTTCCTTTGAGCTGCACAGGAATGTCGCGGTTTTTATACGTAAAGTTTCCGCCGGGCATATCGAGATTCGCAGCTGCGAGCATGCCAGAAATCGAAGCGACAGGAACAGAACGCTCGTACACGGTTCCGCGGTCGATATTCACTTTAATCTCACGCTTTGTTCCGCCGGAAACATTGACGCTGCCGACGCCGTTCACCTGCCCGAAGCGATCGGAAACAGTTGTCTTTGCAAACTCATACAGCTCTGAGCTTTTCATGTCGCCTTCAAGCATGATGCTCATCACCGCAGAAGCGCTCATATCGATTTTTGAAATCACCGGTTTATCAGCATCATCGGGAAAGTCAGAAGCAATCGCATCGACTTTATCCTTTACATCCTGAACAGCAATGTTTTCATTAGTACCATATTTAAATGCAAGCGTAACAATAGAAACGTTGTCCATTGAATACGATGTGATTGAATCAAGTCCGCTGATTGCAGAAACCTGATCCTCAATTTTTTTCGTAATCTGAGATTCGATTACTTCCGGGCTTGCGCCGCCGTACACTGTCTGCACAGTAACATACGGCATGCTTACATTCGGCAGAAGGCTCTGCGGTAATTTAAAGTATGCCATCAATCCGAAAATGACGCACGCAATCAGACCCATCGAAACCATGACAGGCCGTTTTATAGAAAGATCAACAATGTTCATAGAAATTCCTTGCACCGCAAAACACGGCGCATTATTTGTTACAAACGCACAATTGCGTTCTAGCTGTTATATCAGTTTGCTTTCGCGATTCCTTCGTAAATAACGTTCACTTTCTCGCCGTCATACAGATTCTGCGCGCCGTTCGTAACGAGCTTATCGCCCTTTGCAATTCCGCCGGTAATTTCATAATCGATTCCCTGCTGGCGGCCGAACTCAACATTCTGTTTCTGCGCAACTCCGTCCTTAACAACATACGCTGCAAAAGAAGTGCCATCGTTCACAAGTTCATTCTCACTCATAACAAGCGCATCATTGTTGCGGTACACTTCCACAGAAACATCAACATTCATGCCGCTTACAAGCGTCTTTGGTTTTCCTGCGAAGAATGACTTAACAAGAAATGCTTTTTTGACAGGATCAAGATTGAGAGAAACTTCTGTAACGCGTCCTTCAATCGTTTCGTTTCTTCCTTCAATCAAAGCTTTTTCTCCAGTGCGGATATCCTCAATTTCTTCCGGCATAACGTAGAAATATGCCTCAAATCCGTCCTGATTAGAAACAGTAAACAGCGCGTCTCCAGGTCTCACATTTGCAGAAGTCTGCACGTTGAGCTGCGTAATAAAACCGTCGATAGGCGCTTTTACATATACCATGTCTTCTGCAGCCTTGAGTCCTTCACGCGCAAGCGCAAACTGAGCAGAAACGCCGTCAAAGTCTGCCTTTGAAACACCAGCAGCCGCAAAGAGAGCCTTCATGCGCTCGTATGTGAGCTTTGCATTGTCGTACTGAACTTTTGCCTGCTGATAACTTGCATTGTCTGTAGAAAAAGACATGATTACCTGGTCGCGCGCAACTTTCTGTCCAACGCGCACGCTGATTGACCGCACTACATCGCTTGTCTTTGCATACGCCGTAGACTGCGAACGAGCCTTAAAATCTGCAGGATATTCCCTGTATTCCGAGAACAGCTCAGGCTGCACCGTGCGGATTTGCACTGGTCTTCCGTTCTGCTCATATAATTGTTCCATACTTTTTGATTCAGCATTATTCTTGCCGGCGCATGAAAGCAGCGAGAAAACTGCCGCTAAAACTGATGCGATGACCGGTACTTTTTTCTGTGCGATGTTCATAGTAAAACCTCCAAAAAATTCATGCCGGTCTTTTTCCGGCCACTTTACACACGGAAATATAGGTTGATGCGGTAACACAAAAGTTACAGAAAAGTGAAATGTTCGTAACAAAACGGGAGCGCTCATACTGTTCATCAATAAAGAAATGAATGATGATATGATTTTTCTATAGCCGTTTGCGTCTATTTTGAGTATTATCTTTCTATATATGTCACACTTTTTTGCCAAATCACATTTTTCAGCAAAGCGCATTCTGAATCGTCTTTTCCTTTTTCTGATTCTCTGCTGCTTTATTTTTACCGGATGCAAAAAGAGCGCAGCGGACCAGCAGAAAACACTCCGCATCACCGCAACGTTCTATCCTCTCTACATCATGCTTCTTAACATCACCGACGGCATACAGGGCGTTTCAATCTCAATGCTCGCGCCGCCGAACACAGGATGCCTTCACGACTATCAGCTTACAACGCAGGATATGCGCGCACTCGATGACTGCGACATTCTCGTTGCAAACGGAGCAGGCATGGAAGACTTTCTCGACAAAGCGCTCCAGACAAAAGAAGACAGAACAATTATCGCTGCCGACGGATATCCGCTTTTTGAAAACAATGCGCATGTGTGGGTAAGTCCGGCAGGCGCTGTCTATGAAGTACAGAAAATCGCTTCAGGACTTGCAGTGCTCGATCCTATTCATGCTGATTTATATCAGAAGAACAGCACGCAGTACGTAACAAGCCTTGAGGCACTGAGTGTCCATATGCATACTGAGCTTGACGCATACAAAGGTGCAAGCATCATTACATTCCACGAAGCATTCCCCTACTTCGCTTCAGAGTTCGGATTAAAGACAGCTGCAGTCATCGAAAGAGAAGCCGGAACAGAACCAGCTGCAAAAGAACTCGCTGATCTTGTTAATCTTATTAAGAATGTTCAGAATGAAGGCAGCGGTGTCGCTCTTTTCGCTGAGCCGCAGTATTCATCATCTGCAGCGGAAGTGATTGCTTCTGAAACTGGATGCACCGTATATGAGCTCGATCCCGCTGTTACCGGAGAACTCGACAAAGACTCATACATAAAAACAATGCTCAAGAACTGCGACGTTCTCAAAACAGCGCTCGCAGAAGCATCAGGAAAGACATCAACTGTTTCCGTAACAGGAACAATGACGACAGAAACAAAATCTTCAATAACGCCGACAGGAACCGCAGTTACAGCAGGAACCGCAGCTGCCACAGGAGGCGCGCAGTGAGCTGCACGCTCGGACGCGAACACGTCTGCTGCACGCGGATTGAAAATCTTTCAGTGCGCGCGAACGGCGAGACAATACTCGATGACGTCAATCTTCACATCCACTGCGGCGAGCTTACTGCAATCGTCGGACGGAACGGTGCGGGAAAAACAACATTTCTCCGCGCGCTCCTCGATGAAATACCGCACACCGGCTCAATCACTTTCGAACGAGAGCGCACGGCTGCAGGAATCAGCGTAAGCGCACAGAAAAAACCAAAGTTCGGTTATGTGCCGCAGCGTCTTGCCATTGCGCCCGGCAGTCCTGTTTCTGTTGAGGATCTTGTACTCTCATGTGTGTCCCGTTATCCAGTGTGGCTTCCCCGCCGCGCAAAAGATAAAGCGCGCGTAAAAAAAATTCTTTCAGCAACAAACACACAGATGCTCGCAGAACGAAGAGCAGGCGATCTTTCCGGCGGAGAAATTCAGCGCGTCATGCTCGCGCTTGCAATCAGTCCGCTTCCTGATATTCTTCTTCTCGATGAACCGGTAAGCGGTGTAGACAGAAACGGACTAAAAGTTTTCTACGACCTCGTTTCATCATTACGCCGCGACTATGACATCACTATTCTGCTTGTAAGCCATGATCTTGATCTTGTTGCCAGACATGCTGACCGTGTCGTTCTTATCGACCGCGGAGTCGCAGCGTCAGGAACTGTACAGGAAGTATACAAATCAAAACCGTTTATCGACACATTCGGTCATATCGTCGCAGACAATGAAACAGAAAATACGTTCGACGATGAAAAGGAAAATATATGAGCTGGCTTGAACCGCAGTTTATGAAGAACGCACTCATCGCAGTCATCATTGCAGCCCCTCTGTTCGGCACGCTCGGCTCTGTCGTTGTGTCGAATCAGATGGCATTCTTCAGCGACGCTATAGGCCACAGCGCTCTTACTGGAATTGCGCTCGGCGTTATATTCGGCGTGCGTGATCCCACACTCGCAATGGTACTGTTCAGTCTTATACTCGGTGCAGCAATCATCACCGTTAAGATGAAAGGAAAAGCGAGCGCGGATACAATCATCGGTGTGTTCTCTTCAACAGCAGTTGCGCTCGGCATTGTCTTGTTAAGCGCAACAGGAAACTTTTCAAAATACCAGCGCTATCTTGTGGGCGATATATTAAGCATCCGCCCCGTAGAAATAATTGAGCTTGCAGCGGCGCTTGTTGTTCTCTTATTAATTTGGATTTTTTTCTATAACAAAATGCTTCTTGTTAATCTTCATTCTACATTTGCAAAGAGCCGCGGAGTTCATACATTCGCAGTTGAACTTTTATTCGCTCTTCTTACAGCTGCAATCGTCACAATAAGCATCAGGTGGACAGGACTTCTTGTTATCAACAGCCTGCTCGTTCTTCCCGCAGCAGCAAGCCGTATGGTAAGCCGCAACAGCCGCCAGTACATTTTATTTTCCGTTATTATTTCACTTATATCTGGAATCGCAGGACTCATCGTGTCGTGGTATGCAGGAAGCGCAAGCGGCGCTACTATTGTTCTCGTAAACGCAGCACTGTTTCTTATCTGCTTCGTCATCAGCATTATCAGAAAGATCTGATTACTTTTTTTATCAGTGAAAGCAAACGTGCGCCTGATGAAGCGAGCGCTATGCCTAACGCAATTGCACCGGCAGCAACAAGTGTTTCATATCCTTCGTGAAGCGACTCCGCAAGATTTCCCTGAACAGCAGAACGCATCATATAAAAAATGCCGCCGCCAGGAACAAGCGGAAGAAGCCCCGGCAAAAGAAAAACTGTAGCAGGATTATGGACAATAACAGCCATAACTTCCGAGCATAAGGCAACAGCGAACGCACCGGCAAGATACGACTCAGCCTGGCTTCCTGTGCGCGCAAGAATAACAGTATAAATCACCCAGCCTGCAGAACCAAAAAGTCCTCCCCAGACGATATCATGTTTTCCCGTATTAAGGTAAAAGGCGCAGCATGCAGAAGCGCCAAAGCTCCAGAGCGCAGCAAATAAAAGTCCGGTAACAGAAAACGCAGAACCAGCCATCACACGCCTCCTGTACCGAGAATGCTTGAAACAAGTTTTGCCGTAAGAACACCAGTAACAGAACCGATTGAAAGACCTGCAGCAATCATGCATGCATCGAGAAAACGAGCCGCACCGCTCATCAAGTCACCGCTAATAATATCGCGTATTGAATTAACAAGAGCGAGGCCGGGGACAACCTGCATCAGCGTTCCTATCATTACTGTTGCTGTCGCAACATGAAGCGGAGTAAGACCTATTAAGTCTGCCATAACAGAAATAAGCGCGCCGCTCAAAAGAGAAACGATGAAGCTGTTCAATCCGGAAGGAATTTTTTCAAATCCAATCAGCATAAGTCTGAGCACGAAGCCAATCACAAATGCGCATGCAGCATCAATAGCTTTTCCGCCGAACATCAGCGTGAACATTGCGGAGCTGAGGGCTGACATAACGACAACAAGCCACGGCGGATAATCTGCAGAGCTGTCAATCCTTTTGAGAATATGTTCTATCTGTTTTGGATTTGATTTTTTTCCTCTGTTTTCAAGACGGCGGCTTAAATCATTTACCTGCGCAATTTTCCGCAGATTTGTGCCGCGCTTGAAAACACGGTGCATGCATGAATGGTGATGACCTTCATCATCAACATAGCTGAACAAGACAACTGTAGGCGTAATGAATGCATCTGCCTGTTTAGCGCCGAGCGATTTTGCAACGCGCACGCACGTCTCTTCCGAGCGGTACGTTTCTCCGCCGTTTTCCAAAACGAGAGAGCCTGCGCCCATTGCGATATTCTGAATGTCGTCGCTCGGAATGTTATTCATAGTGCCAGTATACACGAATGCATCTCTTTTGAGAATAAACGATTATCAGTCCACAAGCTTCATGCGGTTTTCTGCAAGCCAGCGCGCCCAGTACACAAACGGAGTGTCGAGCAGACTTGTAAAAATAAATATGATGTATGACGAAACTGCAATCGAAACAAGCGTAGAAAATTCGTATACGCCGTAAAACGCAAGAGCTGTAAACATCACGGTATTAAGAAGCTGCGCTGCAAGCGTTGAAAGATTATTGCGAAGCCACAGGAAACGATGCGTATCATTTGAAAGACGGGCGGTAAGATTCCACCATTTGTGATAGCACCACACATCGAACAATTCGCACACGCAGTAGCTCGCAAGGCTTGCAAGCATGATGCGTGGAGTATGCGCAAACACCGTCTTTATTGCAGGAGCCATCGTGTCACTTGATGACGGAATGTAGAGCATCCACATCTGGCTGATAATAATAAACGCAATATTCGAAGCAATACCTACCCAGACTGCTTTATCCGCTTCTTTTTTGCCGTACACTTCGCTGAGAATATCTGTTGCCAGAAAGCTTGAAGCAAACAGAACATTGCCAAGCGTCATTTCCATTCCGAACGCATTCACAAGGACAAGGACCTCGATATTAGCGCACACAGTCTCAAGCACAATCCACACATACACGCCGGTTTTGCCGAACATACGGAACAAAAGAACAAGTCCGCCGAAAAATAAAACAACCGAAGCGGCTATCAAAATCTCATTCTGAAAAATCATGTACACGCACCCCGCACAAAAAATCAATTCTTCTCCGATGAAGAAATTAATTCGTACCGCCTACTCCGAAGTCGGTATTGGCAGTCAGTATATCAACACGCTCGTTTTTTTCATAGCGAGGCGCAACATTTTTTAAAAATGATGATACCACTGCGGGATCAGGTTTTATGCGCGATGTATTTGTATTCATTACATTCACGCACACGCGCTCAAAATATTCCAAGCCTGTTTCAATATCAGAAATCATCGACTCAGCTGTCTGCCCCGGTATTCCCTGCAGCAAGCATACTTCGTCAGCATACGCAGCGATATCTTCAGGCTTTGCGCCTTCCATTCCTTTGTCGAGATAACATTCGCGGAATAACTCGTCGAACGTCTCAACTCCCATTTTTATTTTGAGCGTAACTCCGAGAGAGGCAAATTCTTTTTTTGCCGGCGCAATCGATTCTCTGCTTTTCCAGTGACATTCAAACCGAAGCGACTGCACATCGCGCTCGCGGCATATTTTCTTAATAAGATTCATCGTCTCGCCGTCGAGATTCGTAAAACTGCCGCTGTTAATAACTTCAAGCGAATGATACTCTCCGGTAACATGAGAAAGCACTTCTCTGTTGAGCGCAAAATTCTCATCGTCATTTTTGCTGAAGTCGAGATGATAGTCACAGAAGCGGCACCTGCGCCACTCACAGCCGCTGCCGCGTAAAAGAACAATCTCCCGCGGATTCTTTTCGGTAATAACAGAATACCTGATCATAGAACCGCAGGGAGCTGTATTGTTTGAGTCGTTTGTTTTCACGCAGATACTATAACTGAATCAGAACCGAGTGTCGATGACGCGCTTGCTTTTCTTTTCACTTCGCGGCAGTTCCTGCAGACCAACTATCTGTACGATGGGTGTCATGCCGATTCTGCTCTTGAACATCGCGGCTATTTCTCCGGCAACAGTATCTCTGTTCACGCCGTTCTGTCCTTCGACGATAAGCGTAAGCTGGTCCTTGCCGTCCACGTGCTCAATGCGAACCTGATATTCGCTCGATGCGCCGTCTATCACTTTGAGTATATCCTCAATCTGGCTCGGGAAAATATTGCATCCCTTTACTTTCATCATGTCGTCAGTGCGTCCCATAATCGGAGCGATGCGAGGATATTTGCTTCCGCACGGGCACGGCTCAGGAATAATTCTGCTCAAGTCGTGCGTGCGGAATCTGATGAGCGGCGCGCCTTCCTTTTTGAGCGTCGTAAGCACAATCTCGCCCCACTCGCCGTCCGGCACTGGAGCGCCTGTTTCAGGATCAACAATTTCGAGATAGAGATAGTCATCCCAAATGTGAATATTTTCGCTTTCGTCACAGCTCACGCCGATTCCCGGTCCGTATACTTCCGTAAGGCCATAGATGTCGTACAGTTTGATTCCAAGAATTTCCGCAATGCGCTTGCGCATTTTTTCGCCCCAGCGCTCCGAGCCGATTACACCGCGCTTAAGACAAATCTGATCCTTCATGCCGCGCTTTTCAATTTCCTCAGCAAGAAGAAGCGCGTAGCTCGACGTTGCGCAGAGCACCGTTGTCTTTAAGTCGACCATCATCTTGAGCTGCTTTTCGGTATTGCCCGGTTCCATCGGAACAGCCATCGCGCCGAGCTTTTCGCATCCAGCCTGAAATCCAATGCCGGCAGTCCACAAGCCGTAGCCGGGTGTTATCTGAATGCGGTCTTTGTTTGTAATACCTGCCATTTCGTAGCAGCGCGCAAACATCGTCGCCCAGTCGCTTACATCCTGCGCAGTGTACGGAATAATTACCGGAGTTCCTGTCGTGCCGCTCGATGAATGAATGCGCACGATTTTTTCTTCGGGCACAGCGGCAAGTCCGAGCGGATATGCGTTCCGCAAGTCTCCCTTCCATGTAAACGGAAGTTTTTCAAAGTCTTCCTGCGTCTTTATTTTGTCGATATTGATTCCTTTGAATTTTTCCGCGTAAAAGCCGTTCGGCACATCCGCAAGACGCTTCATCTGCGCTTTAATCATGTTCAGCTGTTTTTCATTCATCTTCATATACAAGCTCCTTATTTGCAGCACACTGTTGCAGTCATCACTTTTTATTTGCAGCAGGCAGCACCCGCTTTAAGCGCCGCTTCGTTCAATGCATGGAATTTTTCAGGAACGCGAACTTTTACCGCGGCGATAATATCGTCAACAGTAAAGCCGAGCATTCCGCTCGCAGCAGCCGCTCCAAGAAGCACTGCGTTCATCACTTTTGAAGAGCCGAGCTTTGCGCACTCAGCGTCAGTATCAACAATTATTAATTTTCCGCAGTGCGACTTGAGATACGAAAGCATTTCGTCAGCGCTAAATGATGCGCCTGTCAAACTTGCCGTTACCGGCTGAACCGCTTTTGTGCTCACAGCGACAACGCCGCCTTCTTTGAGATACGGAAGACAGCGCACCACTTCCGCAGGCTCAAACCCGATAATAACATCAGCAGTCCCGTACGGGATAAGCGGAGAATACACATCGTCACCAACTCTCACATGGCTTACGACAGAACCGCCTCTCTGCGCCATGCCGATTGTCTCAGCAGTGCGCGCCTTCATTCCCTTTTCCATCGCCGCATACGCAATCAGCCGTGAAGCAAGAACAGTTCCCTGTCCGCCTACACCGCACAAAAGTGTACTTGTGCTCATTTTGCGCCTCCTGCATTCTTTACGCCGCATGTGCCCGCTGTGCCTGATACAGACTCGCTTATTGCGCCGAACGGACACACCTGTTCGCACAGCGAGCATCCGAAGCAGAGCGACTGTTCTATAAATGCCTTATTATTTTTTACGACGACAGCAGGACATCCGAGTTCAGTGATGCACTTCCGGCACGACTTGCATTTCGTTTCACTGACAGCATACTTCTTTGAGCCGGGAACACCGGCTGCAGGAATTTCGCCGTTCTTAATAAGTTTTGCAGCGACCGATATGCACGGCGATTTGAATATGACTGCAGTAACTGCGCTTTCTTTGAGCGAAATCTCTACAGCTTTTTTAACAGCCGATTCTGCTTCCTCAATGTTGAACGGATTCACCGTTTCGACAGACGCAACGCCTGATGCCTCAAGTATTTTCTGAATACTCACTTTTGCAACAACATCGCCCATCATCGTAATGCCGGTGCCGGGGTGAGGCTGCTGTCCTGTCATTGCAGTCGTGCTGTTGTCGAGCACGCATATAACAATCGGCGTCTGGTTGTAGACAGCGTTCACAATGCCCGTCATTCCAGACGCAAAGAACGTGCTGTCGCCTATAAAGCTGAAGTTTACAGAATTGCTTTCCGCCCGGTGAAGTCCCTGCGCAATCGTAATGTCTGCGCCCATGCACAGACACGTGTCGCACATATCGAGCGGCGCTGCGTTGCCGAGCGTATAGCAGCCTATATCGCCTGAGAACACAGCTTTCTTTCCCGCATAGTATTTTTTCACAGCCTGCTTGACCGCGTAGAACGAACCGCGGTGCGGGCATCCAGCGCAAAGGACAGGCGGACGTACTGGCAGCTCTGGCATTCTGCCCGGCATTTTATCCGGCATTTTACCAGACATATCCGCGGTATTTTTTGATGCAGACGATTCTTTTTCTGCAGCTGCGCCGGCAGTGAATGACATAAGCACTTTCTTTACGCTCTCGACAGAATTTTCGCCGGCGTTCTGCACCGTGCCGTCATGCTTTCCGTGAATAATCTTATTAAGATGATATTTTCCGCAGAGGAATATAAGCGCATCCTCAAGCACCGGATCAAGCTCTTCGACTGCGATTACTTCATCAACGGAATTGAGGAACTCAATCGCTTTCTTTTCGGGGAACGGATTTGGCGTTCCGATTTTTAAGACAGATACAAAATCAGTTTTTCTGTCTGCAAGAGATTCCATTGTGTATTCAAAACTGATTCCGCCGGTAATAATGCCAATTTTTCTGCAGCCGTCTGCTTTCCGCGAAGACTTTGCAGAATCAAGCGCAATAATCTTATTAAATTCCGACGCTGAGAATTCATCGTTCAATTCTCCGGCGTTTCTTTTTTCAATCTTTATATGATTGAGATACGATGCGCGCGGAAAAATAACCCAGCGCTTAGTGTCCTTAATAAATCCTTCGATTTTATGAGGAACAGGAGCTGCGGGAATATCCATGCTCGTGCATCCGTGGCACACGCGCGTCGTTGGACGGAGAATCACCGGCGTGCCGTATTTTTCACTCAGGTCAAATGCAGCCTGAACCATTTCGTATGCTTCTTCGGGAGACGACGGATCAAATACCGGCAGCTTTGCAAACTGCGCAAAGTGTCTCGTGTCCTGCTCTGTCTGACTTGAAATCGGACCCGGATCGTCAGCAGCAACGACAACAAGACCGCCCTTAACACCGACGTATGCAAGGCTCATAAGAGGATCAGAAGCAACATTGAGTCCTACCTGTTTCATCGTTACGATGCTACGCGCGCCTGCATACGATGCGCCGGCAGCAACTTCCATGCCTGCCTTTTCATTCACGCTCCACTCAACATAGCGCGCGCGGTCACCATTATTCTTTGCAATTGTTTCGATAATTTCTGTCGACGGTGTTCCGGGATATCCGACAGCCACATTTACGCCGGCCTGAATCGCACCAAGGGCAATCGCTTCGTTGCCCATTACAAGCTGCATACTCACAGTGTTAACTCCAAAAAGAAATGTTTCTATTTATAATAACACTGGACATTACTTTTATCAACAGTAAAACTGATATTTTGTATTATAATTTAATATTGAATCAGTCTTATTTTCTTTATTATTTTGTTTGACTGTACCTCAGAACACACGTATCTTGATAGTGACGTGTGTTTATACACTGTCAAGGAGCTTTTTATATGAAGAATCTGAAACTTGTACTCACAGCAGCCGCAGTGTTTACGGTAAGCGTATTTGCAGCCGCAGCACAAAAAGTAACAATCGACTACCGTTTTAACGCTCTTAAAGACGACGCAAAGAACTATTACAACTGGTCAGCAAACGGCAAGAATATAAAAGATGGATTTGATGCAAAGTCAGGAGCATCAAAATCAAAATCAACAACAGAATTCAATGCTGTCCGTTTTGATACTACTGGAAAAGCAAAGGCAATTCCGGCAGGTCTCCGCTCGCTCGTTCTCTACCCTGTTGCAAACAGAGCAACTGCAGACAATGATGCATTCACCGTTACGGCAGAAGGCAAAAAACTTGTCATCCGCTTCGTGCATCGCGGAACAGCATACAGAATCACAACTGATGACAAAGGTGTTATCGATTTGAGCAAGAGTTTTGAAATGGCGCCCGGACTCGCAGATAACGTTGCGGGCGCATTCATCCTCAAGGCAGACTATCTTAAAGCCGGCGGAGACAACACAAAGATGAGCGACATCGACTGGACAAAAGTTACGTTTAAACCTGACACAGCAGACGACAACGCAACATACAAATACAACGGCACGCTCAATGCCGCATACAGCAAAGATGGAATTCTTACTGTAAAAGGCAGTCTCAAGAAATAATCATTTTTGACAGTTATTGATTCAAACAAAAACAGACGGCGTAAAATTCAACATTTTCATGCCGTCTGTTTTTTTTACTTCAATTCAATCTTCTTATTCATCCATTATTCCTACTTTTCTTTCCTTCTCCAAAGTGGTATTCTTTTAAAATATCTACTATTCAATGGAGAATATTGTATGAAACCGACATTGCTTGTACTTGCAGCAGGAATGGGAAGCCGCTACGGCGGAGTAAAACAGATTGACGGAGTCGGTCTGCACAATGAATGTCTGCTCGATTTTGCAACATATGACGCTCAGAAATGCGGATTCGGAAAGGTAGTGTTTATCATCAGAAAAGATATTGAAAAGGATTTCCGCGAACGGCTGTTCGACCGCGTTGCAAAAAATTTCAACGCTGAATATGTTTTCCAGACACCAGACGCACTTCTTACTCCTGCTGAACTTAAGCAGTCTGCAGAGCGCACGAAACCGTGGGGCACAATCCACGCAGTTCTTTGCGCAAAACAGAACATCCACGAGCCGTTCGCTGTCATCAATTCAGACGACTACTACGGACGCGACGCTGTAAAGACACTCGGCGGTTATCTTTCTTCCATAAACAACGACTGCACAGAACACGCCATGGTCGGCTATGTTCTTGGCAACACAATGAGCAAAAGCGGTTCCGTGAGCCGCGGTGTATGCGAAGTAAAAGACGGCTACCTTGTCTCAATCACCGAAAACACAAAGATAAGCTACGAGGGCGACAAAATAGTTTCCGAACTGAACGACAAAAAATACACGCTCACCGGAAAAGAATGGGTAAGCATGAACCTGTTCGGTTTCTCTCCCAAAGCATTCGAAGAATTCGAATCATACTGGGAAGGATTCAAAAAGACATCTCTCTCTCTTCCAAAAGCAGAGGCGCTTCTTCCTGTTGCAGCAAGCGACATCATCAAGCACGGCAAGGGAAAAATTAAATTCTACACGTCGACAGAAAACTGGTTCGGCATGACATATCCGCAGGACCGCGAAATCGTTAAACAGGAAATCGCAAAAAAAATTCAGAGCGGCTATTACCCTGAATATCTGTGGACAAAATAATAAGCTGAGCATAAACGGGAGCTGCTGCGTCAATGCGGCAGCTCTTTTTTTAAGGACTAATCATGATTTCACCATCTGTATTACAATTCGACAAAGTGTGGGGATACGAACTGTGGATTGCCTCGACTCACAAAGACGGCCTGCAGCCCGATTTTGAAAAAGCAGCAGGCGGAGACTATCCGCTTCTTGTTAAGATTATTCAGGCAAACGACACGCTTTCTGTGCAAGTCCATCCCGATGACGATGATGCAAAAAAACTTGAGGGACCGGATGTACGCGGAAAAACAGAATGCTGGTACGTGCTCGACGCAGCCCCCGGAGCAAAGCTTGTCTACGGCCTTAACAACTCATACACAACAGACCAGCTCAGAACCGCAATCGAAGAAAAAAAACTCGAGTCATGCCTCAACACTGTAGAAGTGCACAAAGGCGATTTTATTTTTATTCCGTCAGGCACCGTGCACGCAATCGGCGGCGGGCTGAGACTTCTCGAAGTGCAGCAGTCATGCAACACAACATACCGTCTTTACGACTGGGGCCGCCCGCGCGAACTCCATGTAGAAAAAGGACTGCAGGTTATTAAAAACCACAAGATGGATAACATCAGGCAGTTCCCCGGAGAATTCGAATGCCCCTACTTTACGCTTGAGCAGATTCATATAAGCGGCGGATACGGATGCTTTGTGCCTAAATCAAATAATATGCCGCAGCTTCTGTTTATCATAAGCGGAAGCGGCACAATCCGCGCAACATACGCAGACGGCACAAAGGCAGAGCCGCAGCAGTTCACAAAAGAGCAGCTGTTTGCAGTTCTGCCCGGCGAAAAAATCGTCATTGAAGGGAGCGCAGAAGTAATGAAAATCTGCGCAAAATAGTTTTCTATTCTTCTGCCGTCGCAGTATTGAATTCCTTTGCCTCCGCTATTACCTGGTCAGCAAGCTTGCCGCTTATCGGGTCATAGTGGTCGAAGGATGTTTCGAAGCTGCCAGTCGAGCTTGTCATCGAACGAAGGTCGATTGCATAGCGAAGCAGTTCAGACTCAGGCACCTGCGCGCGGATTTCTTCAATGCCGCCGCCGAGAGAATCCTGTCCAAGAATCCGCCCGCGTCTCGTGCTCAAATCGCTCATAATATCGCCGGTATACTTCGATTCAATCCATACAGAAATATTCATAATCGGCTCAAGGAGAATCGGGCCGGCGTTTGCAGCCGCATCCTTGAATGCATTGCGCGCCGCAATCTGGAACGCAAGGTCGCTTGAGTCTACAGGGTGATCCTTGCCGTCGAGAACAGTAACTGACACATCGACAACAGGATATCCCGCAAGAACGCCGTGCTGCATTGCTTCCTTTACGCCTTTTTCGACGCCGGGAATATAGTTGCGCGGAATTGCGCCTCCGAATACGGCATTCGTAAACTTGTAGTCTTCACCGCGGCCAAGCGGCTGCACAGAGAGGACAACACGCGCATACTGTCCGTGCCCGCCCGACTGTTTTTTGTGTGTATACTCTGCTTCTGCCTTCCGCTGCACAGTTTCTCTGTATGCAATTCTCGGAACAGAACTTTCAACTTCAATCTTCTGGTCTTCCTTTATTCTGTCGAGAATGATTGAAAGCTGCAGTTCGCCCATACCGGAAAGAACATTCTGTTTTGTCTCCGGATTAAATTTAAAGGTAATCGTTTTGTCGTCTTCCGCAGCTTTTGAAAGAAGAAGTCCGAGCTTGTCATCTTCCTTTTTATTCTTAGCATTCACAGCAATTGAATAAACAGGATACGGATGACGAAGCCGTATAAGCGGAAGTTCGTTTGCATCTGCAGCAAGAGTATCGCTCGTACCTGTTACAGAAAGTTTTGCGGCAACAACAATATCACCGGCAAACGCTTTCTTTGTTTCAACAAGTTTCTTTCCAAGACAGCGGTAAATCTTTCCAATTTTTTCAGAGCGTTTCTGTGTAACATTCGTTACTTCGCAGTCGCTGGCAAGAGAACCTGTTATTATTTTGAGATACGACAGCTTGCCGCTGAACTGGTCGCCGGCAGATTTTACAACGAGCGCGCAGAAAGGCTTTTCAGGATCAATCTTAATAGTCGCAGTCTCGCCGTTTTCTTTCTGAGCTGTTTCGATTGCATTGAGCGGGCTCGGCGCAATATCTGCAATAAATTCGAGGAGCGGAACAAGACCGGAATTCTCAAGCGGACATCCGGCGAATACCGGCACAACTTTGTTTGCGGCAAATGCATTTTTCAGTCCGAAAATAATTTCGTCTGTTGTAAGCTCGCCTTCATCGATGAACTTAACAAGAAGGTCGTCATCACCCTCTGCTGCTGATCCCGCAAGAACGCCGAGCGCAGTTTTGTATGCTTCTGCATAATCTGCAGGAATATCCTGTGCAGTTTCTGTCTGACCGGCCGCAGGCTTCATGTATGCAACACCGTGAAGAACGTCGATAACACCTTTGTAGTCTGAACCGATGCCAATCGGAATTGTGACAGGACACACTTCAACATTGAATTTTTCGTGAACATCGTGCGAAGCAGCTGTCACATCAGCTCTCGGGTCATCAGCGTGATTGATGAACACCATTCGCGGCTTATTGCGTCTGTCGAGGTCGCGCCAAAGCTTTACAGTTTCTATTTGTGCGCCAGTCCGCGCGTCAACAACCATAACAGCAGCCTCGCTCGCGCGGAATGCTGTTATCACTTCGCCGGTAAAATCAGGAGAACCGGGAGTATCCCAAAAATTAATAAGAGTGTTTTTGTATTCAATATGAGAAAGAGATGCGTAAATAGAAATTCTGCGCTTGATTTCCTCAGGCGCAGAATCGCTCACCGTCTTTCCGGACTCAACCGTTGCTGCCGAAGGAATCGCTCCGGCACAGAAAAGAAGCTGCTCAAGCAGCGTTGTTTTTCCCGTCTGCCCGTGACCTGCAAGGGCGACATTCCGCACAGCTTTGGTTTCGTAGTCCATAAGACGTTGCCTCCATAAATAGAGAAGTTTTTTATAACTCCATATTGAAGGCAGAATGGTGAAAAGTCAAATGAAAGATAGCGGGTGATGATTACTGCTTTTGTTCCGCAATTGTATCAAGCGCAATTTTCATCATATTCGTAAACGTCGTCTGTCTCTCTGCAGCAGTTGTTTCGCCGCCTTTGAGGATGTGGTCGCTTACAGTAAATATTGCAAGCGCCTTGCGGTGGTATTTTGCGGCAAGCGTATACAGTTCGGCAGTTTCCATTTCAATGCCAAGCACACCGTATTTAGCCCAAAGCTTCCAGTTTTCTTTTTCATCGTAGAAAAGGTCGCTTGAAGCGCATAATCCGACAGAATAACGTATTCCCATCTTTGAGGCGATTTCGTCAGCTTTTTTGAGAAGGCTAAAGTCTGCAACAGGCGCAAAATGAAGGCCGCCAAAACGCTGGTTAACAAGCGATGAGTCGCTGCACGCACCTGAAGCAAGAATTGTATCTCTCAGCTCTGTTTCCGGCTGCACTGCACCGCACGTACCGATGCGAATTGCATTCTGCACACCGTAGAACTGAAACAGTTCATTCACATAAATAGAAAGAGACGGCTGACCCATGCCAGTGCCCTGCACGCTTACCAGTTTTCCTTTATACGTACCGGTGAATCCGTACATGCCGCGCACTTCGTTGTAGCATTTTGCATTCTCAAGAAAATTCTCCGCAATGAATTTTGCACGGAGCGGATCACCCGGAAGAAGAACAGAAGGCGCGATTGCACCATCAGGCGCGTTAATATGTGTTGACATGGTATATCTCCTATAAACAAAATAATTATATCATATAAAATCAAAACTCATTTCAATAAGTTTTGTTACCTGCATTCAGCAGAACAGTATGCCGAACCATGCGCCAAGCGCAACGACGAACACAGGATGTACTTTTGTCTTGAACAAAATAATAAGTCCAATCACGTAGAAAAAGAGTGCTTTATAATTGATAAGATTTTCCCACGCGTCAGCATGCGCGAATGCGCTGATTCCGGCTGACGGCAGATGAAGGAGCGCAATGACGAATACATTTGCCGCAGCAACAGCGATGATTCCCGTCGTTGCAGGTCTGAGTCCTTTGAACGCAGCCTTTACAAACGGCTTGTCTGCAAATCGTGTAAAGTATTTTGCAATAAGCAGAATCACAATCACAGACGGCATCACCTGACCTATTGTGGTGATAATTCCACCGGGGATTCCGTACAGCTGCGTTCCGATATATGTTGCCATGTTTATTCCAACAGGGCCAGGTGTCGACTCGGAAATAGCGACCATGTTGTAGAACATCTCAGGTGAAATCAGATGATACTTATCGACAATCACTTCCTGCATAATCGTAATGCCAACAAGTCCGCCGCCGATTGTTATTAATCCGACGTAAAAGAAAATACAGAACAGAGCGATAAGAGAAACTGTCGGAGTCATTTTTCGCCTCCGTTTTTATTTTCAGAATCAGCAGCTTTTTTATCAGCCGTTATTTCATCAGCTGTTTTTTCATCAGCAGGATTCTGCTTCGATTTTTTTTCCGCCACCATATCTTGCTTCAAATCACCGCGCAGCGCAGAAAACAAAATGCCGATAACAGCGCTGCCAATGATTATCCAGATTGTGCTTATGTGGAAAAAATAAATTGCTGTGAATCCTGCAACAAGCATGATTCCCGCGAACACGCCTTTAAGTGTCTTCTTAACAAAACTCACAACAGCGTATGTCAAAAGAGACGCAACAGCAACGTTTATGCCGACGAGCGCTTTCTGCACAACAGGAATGTCTGCAAAGTTGCTCAGGCAGAGCGCGATAATTGTGATGATAATAATCGAAGGTGTAACAACGCCTGCTGTAGCGACAATGCCGCCAACAACACCTTTTCGTTTATAGCCGATGAATGTGCTCACATTGACAGCTATAACGCCCGGCGTTGACTGGCTTATTGCGTAATAGTCAAGCAGTTCTTCGCTCGTCGTCCAGTTGCGCTTGTCTGCAAGCTCGCGTTCAAGAATCGGAAGCATCGCGATGCCGCCGCCAAATGTGACAGCGCCGATCTTTGCGAATGTCCAGAAGAGATCAAGTAAGATTTTAAATGTTTCCATGTGCACCACTATAACGATTATGCTCTTTTTCTTCCATAGAGTATGTTCAGTTCCGCAAGCTCTGCGGCAGCGTGCTTTGCGGGTTCACCGTTCAGCTGCTCCGCGCTCATGCGCCATGACCAGTTTGCGCCGCTCGTTGAAGGAGTGTTCATCCGCCCTTCGCTGCCGACAGCATACACGTCCTGAAGCGGAACAACGGCGAACGATGCTGTTGAGGCAAACGCCGCGCGAATCATGCTGAAACACAAAGTACCGTCTTTTACAGACTCCGCAACTTCTTTTTCTGAGCATACGCGGCCGGCAAAATAGGAGCATACGAGCGCGCGTGTCTTTGCATCAAGCGACTCGCACCAGCCCTGCGTTGTTTCGTTGTCATGCGTTCCTGTGTAGACGACGCACTGTTTGCCGTATTCATGCGGAAGGAATGAATTAACAAGATTTCCGTTTTTCTGTTCATTCACATCGAATGCAAACTGAAGCACTTTCATGCCGGGAAAACCGCATCCGTCTCTGAGCGCTCGCACTTTTTCTGTAATCACGCCGAGATCTTCCGCAATCACCGGAATGTCGCCGAGCGATTTTTTGATTGCATCGAAAAGCGCAATGCCCGGTCCGGGGAGCCATTTTCCGCCGACAGCAGTTTTATCGCCGTACGGAATTGCCCAGTATGACTCAAAACCGCGGAAGTGGTCGATGCGCACATAGTCGGCAAAGCAAAGCGTCTGTCTGATGCGCGCAATCCACCACGCGTAGTTAGTTTTTTTCATCTCAGTCCAGTTGTAAAGAGGATTACCCCAGAGCTGTCCTGTCGCGGAAAAATAATCAGGCGGGACACCGGCAACTTTTTTAGGAACGCCGCGCGCATTCACCTGAAACAAATTCTGATGCGCCCACACGTCAGATGAATCTGGCGCAACAAAAATCGGGATGTCGCCGATAAGCGAAACATGTTTTGCGTGCGCGTATGATTTGAGCGCATTCCACTGCGTGTAAAAAAAGAACTGTATGATTTTATACGACTCAACTTCCGCACCGTGCGCCCTTACCCACGCAGACACAGCTTTCTTGTCGTGTGCGCCGAGTTCGCGCGGCCAGTACGAGTTCCACATACCAGAGACAGGAACATATTTTTTCCCTGACGACGACAGCGCATCATTCTCCGCTTTTGCCTTTGCATCGTAAAAATCCTTTATGCTCATGAACGATGCAAAGTCATCGAGCCAGAACTTATTCTCGCGGCAAAACAGCGCGTACGGCTTTGCAGCAGACTGCTTTTCACACGCGCGCGCAAAGTATGCGGCGCATTTTTTAAGCACAGGCATTTTCCACCAGACAACTGCACCATAGTCAACACGGCCTTCTCTTTTTATGTAATCCGGCGGAACAATATCTTTTTTCTGCGCCCAGCCTCGCTTAACAAGATCGTCAAAATCAATCAGAAGCGGATTCCCCGCAAATGTTGAGAATGACTGGTACGGGCTGTCTCCGTAACCGGTCGGCCCAAGCGGAAGCGTCTGCCAGAGCGAACAGCCTGCAGATGAAAGAAAATCAACAAATTTAAATGCCGGTTTGCCGATTGTGCCGATTCCCGGAGTTCCGGGCAATGATGTCGGATGAAGAAGTATGCCTGATGCGCGTGTTAAATTCATACTGTTTATTGTACGGCAGAAAATACTCTCGTTCAAGAAAACTTTTGTATTTATCAAGTTGCCTTTTTACGGTATTATGCATATATTGAAAGCGTGGGAAATACCTAGTATTTCAATGGAAAATATGCTTTCAAAGAAAATTTGCTTCCCGCACAGAGGTTTTTATGGCACTTCAAAATCAGAGCACACTTCTTAACGTACAGAATCTTTCGGTCAGCATCGACAAAAAACAAGTCCTGCACAATATTGACTTTACAGCGAATGCCGGCGAAACACATGTTCTGATGGGACCTAACGGTGCAGGAAAATCAACGCTCGGCTACACGCTTATGGGAAATCCGCGCTACACGGTAGACGGCGGCACAATCACATTTAATGGAAAAGATATTACAAATGAAAGCGCCGACAAGCGCGCAAAAGAAGGAATGTTTCTTTCATTCCAAAGCCCGCTCGAAGTTCCCGGCATTTCTCTTGAATCATTCATACGCACTGCCCTGCAGCAGCAGACAGGCGAACACGTAAAGCTGTTCCAGTTCCAGAAAGAATTAAAGGCGATGATGGCGCTTCTCAATATGGATGAAAGCTACGGCTCGCGCGACCTCAACGTAGGATTCTCTGGCGGCGAGCGCAAGAAGAGCGAGATTCTCCAGCTCCTTATGCTCAAGCCGAAGCTTGCAATTCTGGACGAAACAGACAGCGGACTCGACGTTGACGCAGTGCGCACCGTATCAAAAGGAATTGAAGAATACCAGAAGCGCATGAACGGCGCATTGATAATCATCACCCACTCTACAAAAATTCTTGAGTCGCTTCATGTTGACTACACGCATGTTCTTGTTAAGGGAAAAATTGTTAAGACAGGCGGCGGATCTCTTGTAGAAGAAATAAATACAAACGGCTTTGAAAAATATCTCGGAGCAAATGTATGAGCGGCGAAACAAACGAAAAAGATAAAACACAGGTTGCCGACATCGACCGCTCGCTGTACGACTTTAAATACGACGAAAAAGATTTTTATCGCAACGAATCGGGACTGACCGAAGAGATTGTCGCAAAACTTTCCGACGACAAGCATGATCCCGCGTGGATGAAGCAGTTCCGCCTCGACTCTCTCAAAGAATACAACAGACAGAAAGTAACAGACTGGGGTCCTGACATTTCAGGACTCAACATCGATCAGATTGCAACATACGTCCGCCCCAACACAAAGATGGCGGGCAGCTGGGACAATGTTCCAAAAGATATTAAGGACACATTCGAAAAGCTCGGCATTCCCGAAGCAGAGCGCACGTCTCTTGCAGGCGTCGGCGCGCAGTACGACAGCGAGCTTGTTTACCACAACCTGCAGGACGAAGTTGCAAAGCAGGGAGTTGTCTACACAGACTTTGAAAGCTCGCTCACCGGTCCGTACGCAGACATGGTGCGCGAACACTTTATGCACCTCGTTACCCCGCGCGACCACAAGTTCGCGGCATTGCACGGCGCTGTCTGGTCAGGCGGATCGTTCGTGTATGTGCCCAAAGGCGTAAAAGTCGCAATCCCGCTCCAGTCGTATTTCAGACTGAACGCAAAGGGAGCAGGACAGTTCGAGCACACGCTCATCATCGTTGACGAAGGAGCAGACCTTCACTTTATCGAAGGATGCTCGGCGCCGAAATACAATGTTGCAAACCTGCACGCAGGCTGCGTTGAGCTTTACGTTAAAAAAGGCGCGCACCTGCGCTACTCTACAATCGAAAACTGGTCAAAAAATATGTACAACCTCAACACAAAACGCGCGCGCGTTGAGGAAGGCGGCACAATCGAGTGGGTCTCCGGCTCGTTCGGAAGCCACATCTCGTACCTCTACCCCGAAAGCGACCTTGTGGGAGACGGAGCGCGCGCAGAGTTCACCGGCATCACATTCGCCGGAAGCGGACAGAACCTCGACACCGGCGCAAAGATGGTTCACAAAGCGCCGCACACATCGAGCGTTGTAACAACAAAATCAATTTCCAAGGGCGGCGGAATAAGCACATACCGCTCCGCAGTCTACATAGCAAAAGAAGCTGTTGGAAGCAAAGCAAGCGTCTCATGCCAGAGCCTTATGCTCGATTCACAGTCACGGAGCGACACTGTTCCGGCAATGGAAGTGCACACCGACGACTGCGACGTAGGACATGAAGCAAAAATCGGCCGCATTTCGAACGAAGCCGTGTTCTATCTGATGAGCCGCGGCATAAGCGAAGAAGAAGCGCGCGCAATGATTGTAAGCGGATTCGCAAATCCTGTAAGCAAAGAGCTGCCGCTTGAATATGCAGTCGAAATGAACAACCTGATTCGTCTTGAGATGAAGGGAACACTATAAAGGAGGAGATGAAGAAAATTAATAATTTTCTAAAACAACTATGAAACAGACACTTACCTACAAAAATATAAATCCCCTCCCTACGCTTACGTGGAACTGGCTTAAAATAAACCGCGCGGCGCTTGAATACACAGGCGACATCAGCGCAGACGGATATTCGGTTTCCGGCAGCAATAAAGATTTGCCGTCAATCTCCGGCATTACAAAAGGCGTAACAGTTACCGAGCACGGAGCTGCGATTGCCGCAAAGCTTCCGCCGGTTGCAGGCGGCTCAGGAAAAGACGCTGACGACCTGATGAACACGCTTGGCGTTGAGCCTGTTGTGATTGCTTCCGAAAAAAACACTACGGTGGAAAAACCGGTTACAATTCACTTCGACCTCAAAAACAAGTCAGCATCTGCGTTCAGACAAATTATTAAGGCAGATGATGATTCATCTATTACCGTCATCATGGACTACACTTCCGCCGAAAGCAGTGCGGGATTCCATGCAGTGCAGACAAAGCTGTACGCAGGCGCGCACGCTCACATTCATCTTATTAAAGTGCAGCTTCTCGGCTCAGGCTTTACACAGCTTGACGACACAGGATGCGCGTGCGAAGACGGCGGCTCTGTCGACGTTACGCAGATAATTCTTGGCGGCGGCAAAACATACGCAGGCGTTCAGTGCGCGCTTTCAGGAACAGCATCATCGTTCAACAGCGACACGGCATACTTGTGCCGCGATAAACAGAACTTAGACATGAACTACAATGTGATTCATACCGGACGGAATACATCGTGCACAATGCATGTAAAAGGCGTGCTCGACGGTGAATCAACAAAAATCTACCGCGGCACAATCGACTTTAAGCACGGATGCGCCGGAGCAAAAGGCGACGAGCAGGAAGAAACACTTCTTCTTTCGCCCAAAACAATAAACAAGACTATTCCGCTTATTCTGTGCGACGAAGAAGATGTTGAGGGAACGCACGGAGCTACAATCGGCAGACTCGGCGCAGACGAACTCTTCTACATGGAGTCGCGCGGAGTGAGCGAAGAAGCAGCAGAAAAAATGATGAGCAGAGCGCGCATTGCAAGCGTGGCTCACCTTATACCTGACGAAAACGTAATCGCAGAAATAGAATCATTTATTGATAAGGCATTCGACAATGAGTGAAAACAAATACCGTTCAGACTTCCCTCTTCTCAAAGCAATCGACGAGCACAACGCAAAGGATGAAAACAGCGGACTCATCTACTTTGACACCGCCGCAACAGCGCAGCGCCCGTTCATCGTGCTCGACGCAATCACGCACTTCTACGCCACGCAGAACGCTAACCCGCTCCGCGGCCTGTATGATTTAAGCGAGCGCGCAACGCAGGCATACGAAGGCGCGCGCCATACAGTCGCACAGCTTGTCAACGCAAAGGAAGACTGCGAAATTATTTTTACGCGCAACACGACAGAAAGCCTTAACCTCGTGGCATACAGCTACGGGCTTACGCACGTTAAAGCCGGCGACGAAATATGCGTCTCAATCATGGAACATCACTCGAACATTCTTCCGTGGCAGATGGTATGCCGCCAGACAGGCGCAAAGCTTGTATTCATGGAATGCGACAAATCAACAGGCGTTATTCCGCAGTCAGAAATCGACACAAAGATTAATTCGCATACAAAAATTGTTTCGATTGTTCACGTAAGCAACGTGCTCGGCGTAACAAATCCCGTCAAACAGATTGCAGCCGCCGCTCACAAAGCAGGCGCCGTGTGCATCGTCGACGGAGCGCAGTCAACACCGCACATGAAAGTTGACGTGCAGGACATCGGCTGCGACTTTTTTGCGCTGAGCGGACACAAACTCTGCGGTCCTATGGGAATCGGCGCGCTGTACGGAAAGAAAGAACTGCTCGAAAACATGCCTCCGTTTATGACAGGCGGCGAAATGATTGATTACGTAACGCGCGAAAGCGCAACATGGGCCGAGCTTCCGCATAAGTTTGAGGCAGGCACTGTAAACGCAGCAGACGCAGTCGGACTCGCAGCAGCAATCCGCTACATACAGTCAATCGGATTCGATGCAATTGTTAAGCACGACAATGAGCTTGCATGCCGCATGATTGCAGGAATGAAAAAGATTCCGCACATTCACTTAGTCGGCAGCGACGATGGAAACAAACGGTGCGGCATCGTCACGTTCACGATTGACGGCGTACACCCGCACGATATCGCTTCATTGCTAAGCGACGAGCACGTAGCAATCCGCGCGGGCCACCACTGCGCGCAGCCGCTCCAGCAGTATCTCGACATACCGGCAAGCGCACGCGCAAGCCTGTACTTCTACAACACGGAAGAAGAAGTTGATTTGTTCTTAACAAAACTCGCGCAGATACGCGCGTGGTCAGGATATAAAGACTGAGGAGTGCTATATGGAACTGAAGGAACTGTACCGAGAAATTTTGAATGAACACAACATCAATCCGGGACACAAAGCTCCGATGGAAAATCCGTCGCTCACGCTTCAGGGCGTAAACCCAAGCTGCGGCGACAACATTACGCTCAACCTCAGAATCGAAAACAACATCATCACCGACGGCTCGTTTACAGGAAGCGGCTGCGCAGTCTCACAGGCATCAGTCGACATGATGCTCGACCTTATTATCGGAAAGCCAAAAGATGAAGCTCTCAAACTTGCAGATACATTCATGAACATGATAAAAGGCACTGCAACGCAGGAACAGATAGAGACGCTGGACGAAGCAGGCTCCCTTGCAGACATTGCGCACATGCCCGCCCGCGTTAAATGCGCAGTGCTCGGCTGGCACACAATGCAGGACATGATCAAGCACGACGAAGAACACGGAAACAGCGGCAGCGGAAACAGCACGCTCTCCGGCACAGGAACAGCGCCGCACTGCGAAAAATAAAACGCAACGAAAAACTTTCCAAAAGAGGAACAGTTTATGCCGCACATCACATTTCATCACGACTCGCACCAAATATCTGACTCTACCCCGCTCGCGTTTATGCTTGCTCTTACAGGCGGCTACCTCGACGCATACACATACGTGTCGCGCGGCGGCGTATTCGCAAATGCGCAGACAGGAAACATGGTACTGCTCGGCATGAACATCGCCGCAGGAAAATTCAGCGCTGCGCTCACCTACCTTATTCCGATTATCGCTTTTGCAGCAGGCGTATGCATTACAGAAATTGTTAAGCACCACTTTCAGAAATCAGAAAAAATCCACTGGCGGCAGATTGTTCTTTTTGTAGAAATACTTATTCTTGCAGCCGTTTCGCTTATTCCAGAATCCGCGAACATGGCAGCAAACAGCCTCGTGTCTTTCGTGTGCGCAATGCAGGTTGATTCATTCCGCAAATGGCACGACCATGCATTCGCCACAACAATGTGCACAGGAAACCTGCGCACAGCCACGGAACTCATGTGCTCGTCATCTTTTAACAGCGACAAGCATCTTGCGCTCCGCGGTGCCGGCTACTATCTGATTATTGCAACATTCATTGCAGGAGCAGCGGGCGGCTATGTCCTAACAAAACTGTTCGCCATTACCGCCGTGCTGTTCACTCTCATTCCGCTTGCAGCCGGATGCGCAATGATGTTCATCCGCGAAGAAAAAACTGTGCTATAATGGTTTAATTTTATTATTTCTAAGAGGTATATATGGCTTCTACTATTTCCTGGGATAACCTGAATAAACTTGATTCTTTTAAAAAGCTCCAGTCGCTCAAAGGTGCAGTGAGTCTCGTAAAATCTCTCGACGGCGAAAAAGGTGCAAAGCGCGTCACGGAATATGAAGTACCGATGTCGAACGGGCTCACTTACAACTATGCGGCAAAACAGGTGAACAAACAGGTGCTCGCTGTTCTGGCAAAGCTTGCAAAGGAAGCGCAGCTCTCTGAAAAATTTGCCGAAGTCTACAACGGCTCAGTCGTCAACACAGGAGAGAACAGACTCGTTCTTCATCACATGACGCGCGGCCAGCTCGGAAACAAAGTGACTGCCGACAATGAAGACAAACGTTCTTTCTATATTGCGCAGCAGAAGGCAATTGCTGACTTTGCCGATGATGTTCATTCGGGAAAAATTGTTAATGAGAAAGGCGAAAAGTTTACGACAGTGTGCCAGATAGGAATCGGCGGAAGCGACCTCGGCCCGCGCGCTATGTATATCGCGCTTGAGAACTGGGCGAAGCTCAACAGAACGTTTCTCATGGACGCGCATTTTATTTCAAACGTCGATCCCGATGACGCAAACGCAGTTCTTGCTTCAATCAATCCTGCAAAAACAATATTCATCCTTGTGTCAAAATCAGGAACAACGCTCGAAACACTTACAAACGAATCGTTCGTAAAAGACGCGCTCAAAAAAGCAGATCTTAATCCGGCAAAGCACATGATTGCCGTTACAAGCGAAACAAGCCCTCTCGCGCACAACAGCGACTATCTCGCAGCATTCTACATGGACGACTACATCGGCGGACGCTATTCATCAACAAGCGCAGTAGGCGGCGCAGTTCTCAGCCTTGCCTACGGACCAAAAGTATTCGCAGACTTCCTCAAGGGAGCTGCAGACGAAGATAAGACTGCAAAAGAAACTGACATTACAAAGAACGCCGCAATGATGGACGCGCTTATCGGAATATACGAGCGGAATGTAATGGATTATCCGGCAACTGCAGTCCTTCCGTATTCGCAGGCACTTTCCCGCTTCCCTGCGCATCTGCAGCAGCTCGACATGGAATCGAACGGCAAGAGCGTGAACCGCTTCGGTAAAAAAATCACCTATAAAACAGGACCGGTCATTTTCGGTGAGCCGGGCACAAACGGACAGCACTCATTCTATCAGCTGCTCCATCAGGGAACAAACATTATCCCGCTTCAGTTCATTGCATTCAGAAAGAACCAGACTGGAAACGATGTTGTGATTCAGGGAAGCACAAGCCAGAAAAAACTGTGCGCAAATGTAGCGGCACAGATTATGGCATTCGCATGCGGCAAAGAAGACAAAGATCCGAACAAAAGTTTTGCAGGCGAGCGTCCGTCGTCAATCATTTATGGCGATGCCCTCACGCCGTCTGTACTCGGCGCGCTGCTCGCTCACTACGAAAACAAAGTGATGTTCCAGGGATTTCTCTGGAACGTGAACAGCTTCGATCAGGAAGGCGTGCAGCTCGGAAAGAAACTCGCAAAGAAAGTGCTTGCACACGAAACAGACGGCGCGCTTAAAGCGTACAGCAGTCTGCTCAACATTTAAAAAGAGTGCGAACGTTTGCGTCGACTGTCCCGGAAAGAGACTCTGGTGTAACACCACGGGCAGCCGCCGCAAAACGGTATGTATGCTCAACAAAAACAGGCGTATTCGTCTGCCCGCGCATTGGCACGGGCGCAAGATACGGAGCGTCTGTTTCAAGAAGAATACGGTCGTCTGGAACAAATTTGATAAGGTCATGTATTTCATCAATATGACTTTTCTTTGCGTATGTCACGCTTCCCGAAAATGAAATATACCAGCCGCGGTCAAGAAATGCGCGCGCCTCGTTTTTTCCGTATGAATAGCAGTGAATAATTCCGTTGTCATAGCCACAGTTTTTAATGCACGAAATGGTGCCGTCAAATGCGTCGCGACTGTGCACAATCACAGGCAGCGCAAGTTTCTGCGCAAGAGAAAGCTGCATTTCAAAAAGTTCTGCCTCACCGTCTATCATCTGCTTGTTAAAATCAGACTCACATCTTCCGTCAGCGCCTTCAGGATTCCAGTGATGGTCAAGACCGCATTCGCCGAGCGCGCTTATTTTGCGGAACAGCGGATTTTCAGATTTGAGCGCTTCGTTTATCTGCCGCTCAAGTTCAGCAACGCCTTCCAGCCTTCTGTTTATTTCGTCAGTGCTCGGCCATATTCCCGCGCTGAAGTGCAAAAAATTTTCTGCAGTCTCGCGCGCACCGGCACAATCAGATTTGTGCTCACCGGCAGGTGCTCCGGCTGCTGTTTTATCATTCAAATTGGAAAGTGCATCAATGCATTTCTGCGCAAGCGCAAGACGGCCTGCAAGATCATCAGCGCGAGTGCCGATATCCTGCGCAAAGAAAACAGAGCGCGAAGCAAGTTCTGCAAGAAGCGCCGCGCCGTCGAGTCCGCGTTCATCAACAAGCAGACTAAAATGAAAATGAGTATCTGAAAACATACACTTATTTTATTCTTTTTTACATGGAAAAGTAACCGCCTGCGGTATATAATTATAGTATGAAAAAGTATGCATTTATATTCGTCCCGGTTATTGCCGTTGTATTGTGCTCTCTTCTAGTATTTACTTCGCTCGACAACCGTATCAATGATGTTTTTATGCGTTTTCTTCCGCCGCTCAAGGAAGACACTTCTGTCATGCTCGTCAATATCGACGATGCTTCAATTGAACAAGTCGGAACATTTCCCTGGACGCGCGACGTTATGGGAGACGCGATTGTGTTCCTGCGCGAAATGGGCGCAGGATCTGCTGTATTCGACTTGAGCTATCTCGACAAAAGTCCGAACAAAGTTGATCCCGACTATGTTAACAAGGAACTTCCCGAATATCTTAACTATGGATTTGGAAAAATAAATGATTCAATCACTCAGGTGATGGACGGATTCTCGGCAAGATCACTCACCGCAGGCGATGCGCCGGAAGCAAAAAAACAGCTTCTGTCTGTTACCGCTGAACAAAAAGACACAATTTCCACCGCTGTCTCGCATGTGACGAGAGACGATGATGCATACTTTGCGCACACACTTAAAATGTTCGGCAACTCGTATCTTACGCTTACGATGATTTCCGCAAACAGCATCATCGGAGAAGACAAAACGTATCCGATGGATGATGCCAATAAAAAATATCTTGAAGACACTATTGCTCTTAAAAACGTAACAGCAAAACATGATACGCGCACTCCCGTCTTCGTTGGAATCCAGAGCGCAATCGAGATGCTTCTTGAGCAGTCAAAGTCAGCAGGCTTCGTTAATGCCGAGCCTGATAAAGACGGATACCGCCGTCGCGTCAACCTCGTTGCAAAATACAACGGCAAATACTACGGGCAGCTTATGTTCGTTGTACTGCTCAACCGCCTTGGCAATCCGGCTGTAGAAATTACAAACAGCACAATCACGCTCAAACATGCAAAAATTGCAGACAACACATATGAAGACATTAAAATTCCGCGCTGTCACGACGGCTCGGTAATAATCAAATGGCCGTCAAAAAAATTTGATGACTACAACCACATTTCCGCATGGGATGCAATTAAAAGCACAAAGCTTGAAGCAACGTTCGTCAAAAATCTTACAACGATGTCAGAAAACGGCTTCTTCTCATACTGGAATGAGGCAGATACGCCTCTCGATCTCGCAAAGAACTGCACGTACCTCCGCGAAGAACTCTACAACGGCGAGCGTCCTGATGAAGGAATTACGTTCGACGCATACCGCAGCGCGCGCAATCATTTTTTTGCTACAGTCGGTTTGTTTTTGAACAGCGGCTATGACTCGCAGATTATCGCTGATCTCGGAGACGACAAAGAAACAATCAACTACGTTAAATCATTCTTCTCTGAGTGCAGGCGCGAATATACAGAACTCATTTCGATCAGAAATGCCATGTCATACAAAGTCAACGGCGCAATCTGTATAATCGGAACAACAGCAACAAGCACAACTGATTACGGCTTAACAATGTATCAGGAAAACTTTCCGAACGTCGGTGTCTATCCAACTCTTGCCAATATGATTCTGAGCAAAGACTTTGTGGATGATACAAGCATTATCTGGTCAATTCTGATTGCTCTTATTCTTGCGCTTCTTACCGGATACATAAATAAAAAGCTTGAAATGAAGTATGCAACATTCGCCGGCGTCGGCATGTGCGCTGTTTCGCTGGCAATACCGCTTCTTTTCTTCATCGCAACTAAATTATACGTCGGAGCTGCTATTCCGTTTGTATCCGTGTTCGTTACATTCATCGCGCTTACTATCATCAACTTCTTCTCAACGGCTCATGAAAAATCATTCCTTCGCTCTGCATTCAGCCGCTACCTTTCAAACGAAGTCATCAGCCAGATTATTAAGGATCCGAGCAAGCTTACACTCGGCGGCGAAAAGCGCGAGATGACGGCAGTCTTTACAGACATCCGCGGATTCTCAACAATCAGCGAAAAGCTCGGACCTGTTGAACTTGTTAACCTGCTTAACAAATACCTTACGCGCATGTGCGACATCATTCTTGCAAACAAAGGTACAATCGATAAATTCGAGGGAGACGCAATTATCGCATTCTTTGGCGCGCCGCTTCACATGAACGACCACGCAATATGCGCATGCCGCTCTGCAATCGAAATGAAAAAAGCTGAGGCTGAACTGAACAAGGAAGTGCTCGCAAGCGGAGAATCACCTTCACAGATATTTACCCGCATCGGAATCAACACAGGCGACATGGTCGTTGGCAACATGGGTACCGCTGCGAAAATGAACTACACGATTATGGGCAACTCCGTAAACCTCGCAAGCCGTCTCGAAGGCGTGAACAAACAGTACAACACGCGCGGCATCATGTGCTCTGAGGACACATACAAGCAGCTGAACGGCGAATTCCTTTGCCGCCGGCTTGACCGCGTGCGCGTTGTCGGCATAAACACACCGATCCGCCTGTACGAAATAATCGAAGAGACAAAACTTGCGTCTGCAGAACAGAATGCAATCGTAGAGAAATGGGAAAAAGCAATCGACCTCTATGAAAAACGTTCTTTCAAAGAAGCAGACGACATATTTACTGCAATTATGAACGAAGACAACGACGACAAAGTTGCAGCACTGTACTCACAGCGGTGCAAAGACTTCATCCAGACTGCACCTGAAGCAGACTGGGACGGCGTATTTAATTTAACAAAGAAGTAGGCGGTCGTCGTTCCATCCCTGGAACGACGACCTTGGACACAACTTTCCTTTGGAAAGTTGTGTCTTCGGTTACGAGGCGCATCCTTGCGCCGTTAGAGTCTCCTACTTACTTGGAACGACGACCAGAGACACATCCTTGCGCCGTGAGGATCTTATACTTACCTGAAACGACGAACTTGGACAATAGTATTTGACTATTCTTAGAAATCGCATGATAATTGACACATGCTAAATGCTGATGATTTCAAAACACTGCTTGATAACGTTGCTAATCCCGTCCTTGTGGCGGAAGCTGATTATAAAACTGACAATTCAATAGCTGATTTTACTGTCGTATTCCTCAATAAAATGTACCGTCAGTCTACATTTGACTTTGTAAAAGTGGGTGACAAATACTCCGGGTTCAAGTCAAGACTGCCTTCCGGAATAGAATGGGTGCCGCTTGCTGTCCAGGTCCTCGAAACTGGCGTCACTATCGAAAAGGAATACCTTTCAACCCGCACTCACACGTGGTATCACATGACTATGAGCCGCGTAGCAAACAAATTCTGCGTTGTTACACTCGAAAACATTACGATAACAAAAGTAAAAGACAGAACAATGGAAGTAATCCAAGTGACAGACTTGCTTACAGGACTTCCTAATCGCGCGTGTTTCTACGACTCGCTCAATAAATTCATAAGTTGCGCGGCAGAATCCCATACAATGCTCGGACTTGCAATTCTTGATCTCGATGACCTTAAATCGGTGAACGATATGTCCGGCCACGATGCTGGCGATCATATCATAAAAGCAGGCGCAAAAATACTTCTTGAGGCTGAATCAAAAGAAAACCATTCGTTCCGCCTCGGCGACGACGAATATGTCATCATCAAATCACCGATTGTTACAAAATCACAGATGGCACTTTTTTTGAACGATATTTTCAACCTGTTCCAGAAAGAACACATCAATGTTTCGATAGGTGCCACTATTTACCCGAATGATGAAAAAGATCTCTCGAACCTGATCCGCTATGCAGACCTTGCAATGCGCTATATAAAACACACCGGCAAGAACAGCGTCGCATTCTTTGACTCAAACATGTATGAGTCGTTTGTGAACAGGGCTCAGCTCAAGCAAAAAATTGATGACGCAATCAGCAAGCGCTGTTTCGAACTTTACTTCCAGCCTCAGTTTACAATCAACAACAGCAAGCTCCGCGGATTTGAGGCTCTCATAAGATGGCACGACGACCAGAAAGGCTGGATCGGACCTTCGGACTTTATTCCTGTCGCAGAGGAAACACGCTCAATCATCGCAATCGGCAGGTGGGTTCTTGACAGCGCGATTCAGACGCTTTCTAAATGGCAGCATGAATTCGGATTCAACGGCATCATGTCGGTAAACATTTCCCCTTCTCAGCTTTCAGAACCAGATTTCTACGAAGAGCTTGAAGATATGTGCAGACAGTACGGAATAAACAACAGCAGA